>Ga0310040_1001168_pt1 | contig 20142 bp, 19 predicted proteins | sample EPASupsiteHSE623_FD_200237 | JGI IMG/M metagenome (GOLD analysis project Ga0310040, IMG submission 200237) | Bioremediated contaminated groundwater from EPA Superfund site, New Mexico - Sample HSE6-23 (v2) (version 2) | ecosystem: Environmental > Aquatic > Deep subsurface > Groundwater >... | reverse complement strand
TCAGGCGCTTTGAATTCCGGCCCCCTGTTCGAATCATTATTCGCTGTCATCTCAATCTCATTTATCCCAGTTTTATTTATCCAAGTCTTATTTAACCAAGTCTTATTTATCCCAGTTTCATTTATCCAAGTCTTATTTAACCAAGTCTTATTTAACCAAGTCTTATTTATCCCAGTTTCATTTATCCCGTGTCTCATTCATGCAGAATATTCATTCGTTTCTTGCCCTTTCTTCTCCAGCCGCTCCAGCGTCGCCGCCACCATCATTGGAAAAGTAATGGTTGCATCTCCGTAAACCGTGACGTATTTGGCATCAGCCGAGATCTTTCCCCAGGAGATAGCCTCGGAGAGCGTGGCTCCGGACAGGCCGCCGTTCTCAGGGGTGTCCGTGGTGAGCTGTATCGCGAGGTCGAAGCTCTTGGGCGTGACGAGCATAGACTGCAGGGCAAAGTTCTTGGGCACGCCGCCGCCAATTATTACGATGCCTGCCTTCTCCGCTTCATAACAGATGTCAACGATCTCCTTGATGTCGGCAAAGGCATCCACCGAGAGGTGCCTGGTCTGGCTGTACATCCAGGCCTGCAATCCGATCATGGAATCGGGAAGAGCAGGGCAGAATACAGGAATTCCTGCATCGTAGGCCGAGCGCAGGATGGACTTGGGGTCACTTATCTGCTCCCCGAGATGTTTCATCAATTCCCTCCCGGACATCGTTTTGGGTTCATCCGGCAGGATTTTTTGCATCAATTCCTCAAAGCCGACAAAATCCTCGTCCCGCAGGAAGACATCATAAATTCGGCTGACGCCGGACTCCCGCAGGGCTGCATCATCCGATTCGGGCGTGCCGAGACAGTGGCATCCGAAGGATTCTATTATGTCGTGCACCAAATTGGCCCCGGTGATCACGAGAACGTCCACATGCCTCCGCCGGATCAGATCGGAGACGACGCTCCTCATGCCCGCGGGGACCATCGCGCCGGAGAGCGTCAAGAATTTGGCAAAATCCCCGGAAAGCATATTTTCGTAAATCGCCACAGCCTCGGCCAGCCTCCGGGCCCCAAATCCGCATTGGCTCATTCCCCTGACGAGGGCATCCACGCTCATGCCCGGCTCGATCTTTAATTGATGCACCGTCTCCATTTCATTCACCTTAATAATGATAAAATTCTCAGGATAGTCCCGGAAAATTTGCGATTGAACTTATGCAACGCGAAATTTTTTCTCATAAACCTTTTATACCAGGCCTTATGTTTAGCTTTTACGGAGGATAAACAATGGCCGGCGAACCGATGGCAGTGGATTATTATATACCACTTATTATATTTCTGATAGTGGGAGCTATCGTGCCCATTGCGGCTCTGGCTGCTATTAAAATCATAGCACCAAACAAGCCAACCCGCCAAAAGCGGTCGATATACGAAGGAGGGCTCAAGCCCATCCGCGACGCTAAGATCCAGTATAGTGTTCAATATTACCTTTTCGCAATAGTCTTTGTGATATTCGATGTCGAGGTTTTATTCTTATACCCCTGGATCTATGTCTACGCGAATAAGGCCATGCAAAATTTCATGGTTTTCGGGCTTATGAACTACGCCGTCTTCGAAATGCTCCTATTCATCTTGGTACTGCTGGTAGGACTTGTCTATGCTATTAAGAAGGAGGCTTTGCGTTGGGTATAAGCGATGTAATACCCGTGCCCGTGGCCATCGATGAGGAGATCGAGAAGTGGACCATCTTCGGCCAGCCAGTGGCTGAGGTCTGGTTCACGACAACGGAAAAGATCCATCAAATCATCGAAATGGGGCCGATCAAGAACATATTCAACTGGGGCAGAAAAAACTCGGTGTACTTTTTGATGCAGCCTATGGGATGCTGTGGTGTGGAGATGTTCGTCTTCGGAGCCGCACCCTATGACAGCGACCGATTTGGATGCATCCCGAGGAACACACCTCGCCAGACGGATGTCATGATCATCTCCGGCTACTTAACCCGAAAATACCTGCCGGTCTTCAAGAACCTCTGGGATGAGATGCCTGAGCCCAAATGGTGCATTGCCATAGGCGAGTGTGCCATATCCGGGGGACCATTCTATGATTCTTATAATATCGTCCAGAATACGGGCGATCACTTCCCCATTGATGTCTTCATTCCCGGATGTCCGCCCCGGCCTGAGCAGTTCCTAGAGGGCTTGATGAATCTCCAGGAAAAGATCAAGCAGCGCAAGGACAAGCGAGACTATTAAGGAGGGATCTTTTCTTGACAAACGCAAGCGAGGTCCTAAGCTCTATCCAGTCCGCATTTCCTGGAGCCGTCTTAGACTCCAGAGTGGAGTCGGACCGGAGGCTCTGGGCCACAATCGATTCCAAGAAGATTTTAGACGTCTGCAAGCACCTGACGACGAAGCTCAACTTCGATCACTATTCGGGCTCAGCGGGCGTTGATTGGATCGCCCGCAAGGAGATGGAGGTCGTGGAGATCATGGCCAGTCATGGCGCTCATCAGGTTGTTGCCATGCTGAAGGTCAAGACTCCCCGTGAAAATCCATCCGTCAAATCTCTCACCGGTCTCTACTGGAATGCCAACTGGTACGAGCGAGAGATCTGGGAGATGTTCGGCATCAACTTCGAAGGCCATCCCGAGCTGTACCCACTGCTTCTATCCGATGAGTTGATGGGTGCCTGGCCCTGGAGGAAGGACTACAAAGGCTATCCCGACCTGACCACAGGCGAGAGGGCAGTGAAGATCTCAACTCCCGAGGGCTATACGGAATATCACATACCGCCTACGCCCGCAGAAGTCGAGGCCGGAACAGTCGTAACCGAGCGGCCAAAATATCCCACACTGCGGGAAAGAGAGGAGAAAGAGATCAAGTCCGACTCCGAGATGATCATGCACTTGGGACCGCAGCACGCCATGGTGCCGGGCCCCTTCCTGCTGGATGTTCTGGTAGAGGGCGAGAGGGTTCATAAAGCGTTCCTGGATCTGGGCTACATCCACAAGGGCATCGAAAAGATCATGGAGAACAGGTCATGGCTGCAGGGCATAACCTATACCGATAGAATGTGCTATGTGGCATCCCTGTCCAATAACGAGTGCTACTGCGGCGCAATAGAAAAGATTCTGGGCCTGGAAGTTCCCCTGAGGGCGCAGTACATCCGCGTCATCCTGGAAGAGCTTTCCAGAATTCAGAGCCACCTGATAGGCACGGGCGAGTTCTTGACATTGATCGCCGGTGTCGGATATGCACCCTGGCAGTACATGATCATCGATAGGGAGAACATCATCTCTCTGATCGAGAGCGTGACCGGGGCCAGGCTCACGCACACCTTCGTCCGGTTCGGCGGCGTTCGAAACGATCTGCCGGCAGGCTTTGCCGATCAGTGCAAGAAGGTCCTGCCCTACATGAAATCCAGGACCGAGGAGTTCATTGAGCTGTTTGCACAGGACCCCATCTATCACAAGAGAATGGACGGCGTCGGCATCATAAGACCCGATGACGCCAAGCGCATGGGTGTGTCCGGACCGCCATTGAGGGCTACGGGCGTGGCCTATGATATGCGAAAGGAAGATCCGATTCTGGTCTATCCGGAACTGGACTTCAAGGTCGTCACGGGCACCAAGGGCGATTCCGCGGACAGGATCGATGTGCGGCTCAGAGAAATGCTGGAAAGCATCCACATCATCGAGCAGTGTCTGGACAGGATTCCGGAAGGACCCATCAAGACCGAAGTCAAGGTTCCCAAAAAGGTCCCGGCGGGCGAGGCATACTACAGGGTCGAGGACCCGCGGGGCGAGATGGGAATGTACGTCATCAGCGACGGCGGCGACAAGCCCTACCGCGTGAAGGTAAGAGGTCCATTCTATGCTACATTCCAGACTTTGACTCCGCTCTTAGAGGGAACATACATTGCGGATGCGGTGGCCATTGCCGGTAGCATGGACGGCTGCCCGTCTGAGGCGGACAGGTAGGAGGGAGAGGATTTGGACATAATTGGAAGCATCAGTCAATTCGCTGCCCAGGAACCTGCCATATTCGCCCTGATCATAGGCGTGATCGGTGCGGCTGTGATCGCTGCCGTGGTCAACGTCGGAGCCATGTTGGTGATCTGGGGCGAGCGAAAGGTCTTGAGCGATTTCTGCAACAGATTCGGCCCCAATCGTGTGGGCGGAAGATGGGGCATATTGCAACTGGGCGCAGATGCCATCAAACTCTTCACGAAAGAAGATATCATTCCCGCAGATGCCGATAAAGGCGTCTACGTCTGGGCTCCCATCGTGGCATCGATGGGCACCATGCTTGTGGCGGCAGCAATTCCCTTCGGGGCACTGCACATCGGCGGCAAGGATTACCCGCTCGTCGTGGCCAATATGGATATCAGCGCCTTTTACGTGGAAGCGGCTCTGAGCATCATGGCCATCGCGGTATTCATGGCCGGCTACAGCTCCAATAACAAGTACTCAATGCTTGGAGCCTTCCGTGGCGTCGCCAGAATGATTGCCTACGAAGTGCCGATGGGCGTTTGCGTCATCTCCGTGGCCGTTATGGCCCACAGCCTGAACCTGGTGGAGATCGTGCAGAGCCAGACCGTCTGGTATGCCTTTGCCCAGCCCCTGGGTTTTGTGATCTTTGTCATTGCATTGATAACGGACCTGGGAAGAATTCCCTTCGATCAGTCCGAAGCTGAAGAGGAGATCATCTCCGGATACAACACCGAGTACAGCGGCATCAGATGGGGCTTGCTGTATTTCCAGGAGTACAATAACGCGCTTTTGGGTTCCATCCTGCTCTCGCTCCTGTTCTTGGGCGGCTGGCAGGGTCCGATCATCCCAATACCCGTCCTGGATATCATCTCGCCCCTGATCTGGCTGCTCATGAAGGTAATAATCGTACTGTGGTTCTTCATCTGGGTTAGAAGCTCGCTCTTCCGTCTGAGAATCGATCAGGTTACGGACCTCGGATGGAAGTGGATGCTGCCGCTATCTCTGGTAAATCTGGGATGGGCGGTACTGGTTGGATCCTACTTTGCATGAGGTGGCAATAAGATGTTGAAGAGAAAGATGATAAAGAACTTCGGCTGGCCTTTGAAGACCGCTATGCGGGAGACTGAGGTCACAAGGCTCTATCCAGAGGTGATGATGGAGCTGCCGGAGAATGAGCGCGGCATTCACGAGCTGGATGCCACCACATGCATCGGGTGTGCATCCTGTGCCAGGGTTTGTCCCAATAGCTGTATTGAGATGGTTCATTTTAAGTTCGGAAATCCTCTCAAAAACAAGAAGATGCAGTTTCCGCAAATTGACTTCGGAAGATGCATGTTCTGCGGCCTGTGTGTGGACGAGTGCCCGGTTGAATGCCTCAAGATGGGCAAAAAAGTCGTCATGGCCGGCTGGGAAAGAAAGGATATCGTGAAGGGTCCCGATTTCCTGTCGACCAAGAGGTTTACTGCCAAAGAGGTTGCAGATCTGGAGGCTGAGGCCAAGAGGGTTGCAGCCGAGAAGGCTGCTGCAGCTGCGGCCAAGAAGGCTGCCGCGGCAAAGGAAGGCCCGGCAAAAGAGGGTGCGGCCAAGAAACCTGCAAAAGAAGGAGCTGCAGCGGCTAATGGATCCGCCAAGAAGGCTGCGGCTGCGGCCAAACCGAAAGAAGGAGGTGCGGCATAATGGCGGAAAAGTCGGGCGTAAATGTCATAAGGTCGATCTTCGAGCTGTTGGTCCTGCTGGCGGCCTTAGGCGTAATATTCGGCGGCCTGGCGCTGATAGTATTATTCTCGCCTTGGTTCTACACGACTCTCAATAAGTTCCTGGCCCTTGATATCAGGTTTGCAATTGAAGTCTTGAGCTTCCTGGTAATTGCGGCAATCATTGTACTATTGTCGGCACTCACGGTTTATTCCAAGAATATAGTACACAGTGCTCTGTACCTGCTCGGTTCCTTTGCAGGCGTTGCGGCTCTCTACATAATGCTGAACGCACCTTTCGTCGGTGTCGCTCAGATTCTGGTGTACATCGGAGCCGTTGGAGTTCTGATTCTATTCGCCGTGATGCTCACCAAGAAGACGATTGTGGAGGAATCCCATGGCGAAATTTAAAATCATTATCTTGACCCTGGCCTTCCTGGCTGCACTCTTCGCATCGCTGTCCGTCACCAACTGGGGACTTAGCGAGACGCAGCCCTTGGGATACGAGCCGAGCGCCGGGTTGAGGCTGCCGGAGAGCGGCATCGGAGACGTGGGATTTGAGATCTTTACCAGCTACGTCTTCTCCTTTGAGATACTGGCTCTGGTGCTGACGGCGGCCCTTGTCGGAGCGGTTTGGGTCGCACGAAAGGAGGTTGCCTGAGGAGGGCGACAAAGAGATGACAAGGAGGGAAAATTACCGATGATACCGTTGGAGCTAAACATATTACTGGCATCCACGATGTTCACCATCGGCCTTTACGGGCTTGCCACCCAGAAAAACGGTGTCAAGCTGATGATGTGCATCGAGCTTATGCTCAATTCCGCCAACATCAATCTAGTTGCCTTCTCAGCCTATCTGCCCAATGTGAACGGACAGGTGTTTGCCCTGTTCTCCATCGCGTTGGCAGCGGCGGAAGCTGGTGTTGGATTCGCCATATTGATCGCATTGTACAGGCTGTACGGAACCATTGACCTGGACAATATCAACGCCATGAGGTGGTAAACGGTGTACGCAGATTACGCATATCTGATCGTAGGGCTGCCGGTCCTGGCCTTCGTGCTGTGCCTTTTCGTAGGCTGGCACCTTCCCAGGGGCGGAGGATTCCTTACAGCACTCGCCACCTTTGGCGCACTGGTCATATCTCTGGGAATCTTTAGCGAGATTTACCCGGACAAGATCATCCATCAATCGATGCCCTGGTTTGCCAACTTCAACGTGGGCATCTTGATAGATCCCCTGGCACTGGTGATGCTTCTCATGGTTACCTTCGTGGTAACGCTGATCCATACCTATGCCAACGGATACATGAATGGAGATCCGGGCGCAGCAAGATACTTCGCCGAAGCCGCACTGTTCACGGCTTCCATGCTGGGCCTGATCTACGCTGATAACCTGCTTCAGCTCTTCATATTCTGGGAGCTGGTGGGTCTGTGCTCCTATCTCCTGATAGGATTTTGGTACCGCAAGCCCTCTGCGGCTGCCGCTGCCAAGAAAGCATTCTTGACAACGCGCGTGGGCGACGTTCTGTTCCTGACCGGCATAATCTTGCTTTACAATAACATGGCCAGCCTGAACCTCGCACTCAAGCCCGGCGAGTACCTCTTGCAGTTCCCGGTGATCTACGCTCATCTCGCAGAGATTCCACCGGCACAACTGACACTCATCGCCCTTGGACTCCTGGGCGGTGCGGTAGGCAAGTCAGGTCAGTTCCCCCTGCATGTCTGGCTTCCCGATGCTATGGAAGGCCCGACGACCGTCTCGGCCATGATCCATGCCGCCACGATGGTTACGGCAGGCGTCTACTTGGTCGCCAGAATGTTCCCGCTCTTCTACGCCGCGCCTCACGGCCTGACGGCAGTAGCGGCAGTGGGTGCCTTTACAGCTCTGTTTGCAGCCACGATGGGCCTCACAGCCTTCGATATCAAGAGGGTGCTGGCCTTCTCGACCGTCTCCCAATTGGGATTCATGATGGCGGGTCTAGGAATTGGTGCCGCAGTCGGCACTATGGCTGTCGGAGTTGCCATGTTCCACCTCATCGGCCATTCGTTCTTCAAGGCCCTGCTCTTCCTCGGCGCAGGCTCAGTCATCCACGCAGTCAATACTAACGATATGCGAGAGATGGGCGGCGTCGGGAAGTACATGAAGTGGACCATGTACACCATGCTCATAGGCTCCCTGTCCCTGGCCGGATTCCCATTCTTCACGGGATTCTTCTCCAAGGACGAGATCATCGTAATCGCCTACGAGTACGGCGTGCTGATCAACTTCCTGCCCTACATCTTCCTGGTGCTGGCAGCGGTCCTTACGGCGATCTACACCTTCAGAATGTGGTTCTCCGTCTTCACCGGCAAGGAGAGGTCCAACTACGGCAAGCATGAGTCACCCATGATCATGATTGGGCCGCTGGTTATCCTGGCAGTATTCGCCTTTGGATTCGGCTTTGCAGCCCAGAGTGACTTCTACAGCTACCTTGACACCAACTTCGAGCACTACGATGTCAACTTCGAAGAACTGAGCGTCATCGGAGGCCATGTGCTTGCGGGTGAACACGGTGCAACCGAGGCTGCGACCGGCGAGCATGCTCCCGCTGCAGAAGGAGAACACGGCGCAGAGGAAGCGCATGCTGAACCCTGGTACATACAGATACTGCCCATAATCATCGCCATTGGCGGCATTCTTACGGCAGGCCTGTTCTACTGGGACAAAATCAAGAAATTCGACCCAAGCCAGGTTACAGGCGACAACGACCCCATCCGCAAGATGCTGCTGAAGGGATACTACCAGCATGAGATCTTGACCGGCTGGTTCGCTGAAGGTGTGGTCTACGGCACGGCGTTGATCTGCAACACGATCGACATCAAACTGGTAGACGGCTGGCTCAACTGGCTCAGCGCCTGGGTAATGGGATTCGCGCAGAATGTAAGAAAGGTTCAGAGCGGTGTCGTGCAAAACTACGTCACGGCTCTGGTGCTGGGGATTGTGGTACTGGTGGTTGTAATTTCTCTGGCTAAGGAGGTGGGCCTGGCATGATCGCAAACGCGATATCGTTGATGATCATTGTTCCACTCATCGGAGCGCTGGTCTCCTTCTTCGCGGGGTCCAAGGCCAAGTTCGTGGCCCTTCTGGCCTCATTGATACCTCTGGTCTTATCCCTGCAAATGTACATGGAGTTCGACAAAACCTCAAAGATCATGCAGTTCGTGGAGAGCTACAACTGGGTTCCCACTCTCGGAGTGAAATATACCGTCGGAGTTGACGGCATAGGATTCCCGTTGCTGTTCCTGTCCACCATCGTGACCGTTCTGGTCATAATCTACTCCTGGGGAGAGACAAAGAAGCCCAATCAGTACTTCGCCCTGCTTCTCCTGAATGAAGTGGGCGTCTTAGGCGTCTTCACGGCCCTGGACTTCTTCCTGTTCTACATCTTCTGGGAGATAGTGCTCATTCCCATGTTCTTCCTCATCGGATCGTGGGGCGGCCCGAGAAAGGACTATGCAGCAATCAAGTTCTTCATCTACACCCACGTGGCAAGCTTAGTGATGCTGCTGGCAATCTTTGCCCTGTACTTCACTTACCAGTTGCCCGACGGGTCCAGAACCTTCGATATGCTGACCCTTCTGCAGGCCACATCGGACAAGACCATATTCCCGACCAGCCTGCTCAACATCATCTTTGCAGGGCTGCTGCTGGGATTCCTGGTCAAGATGCCCGCCTTCCCATTCCACACCTGGCTGCCTGATGCCCACGTCGAGGCACCCACAGCCGGTTCCGTGGTACTGGCGGCTCTGCTGCTCAAGATGGGCGGATACGGCCTCTTCAGGGTCATCATGCCCATGCTGCCTAACGTCGACAAGGCCTTCGTGACCATCATCGCCATCATCGCGGTGCTGTCCATCGTCTACGGAGCCTTCATGGCGCTGGCACAAAAAGACATCAAGAAGCTGGTGGCTTACTCGTCCGTCAGCCACATGGGATTCGTAACTTTGGGCGCTGTGGCCTTCACCTGGATGTCCATTCAGGGTGCCATGTTCCAGCAGTTCTCCCACGGCATCATCACCTGCGTTCTGTTCATGTCCGCCGGTACTATTCAGCACGTGGTCGGAACCAGGGTTATCGCCGATTTGGGTGGCCTGGCTGATCGCATGCCCAAGTTCGCCGTCCTCATGATGGCCGGTTTCATGGCCTCCCTGGGACTGCCGGGCATGAGCGGTTTCGTGGCCGAGTTCATGGTCCTGACCGGATCGTACCCCACGCTTCCGACATACACCATAATCGTAGTATTCCTGAGCGTGGCCACCACTGCTGCCTATCACCTTTGGGCCATGCAGAAAGCCATGTTCGGACCGATATTGAAGAAGTATATGAATGTCCATGATCCGCACAGCTACGAGCTGTTCTCTATGGCCATGATCATCGTTCTCACGCTGATCTTCGGCATACAGCCCGGCCTGATCACGGATATGATGGGCACGGCTGCTACCCAGCTCATGGAGCCGGTAGTGACCTTAACTCAGATGGGGGTGATCTGAAGTGGACTTTTCGCACTACGCACCCCTTTGGGGAGAGGCGTTGCTCACAGCTCTGGCAGTACTGGTAGTGCTGCTGGGCTCTCTCATGAAGGATAGCGGCAAGCTCATGGGATACCTGAGCGCAGCCGGCATTGTGGCGGCTCTGGCCATTGTTGCCAACACTTTAACCATCGCCAAGCCTGCCATATTCTTCTTCGATACAGTCTCGGTGGATGCCTTGTCTCAGTTCTTCAAGGCCGTCTTTCTGATTGTATCACTCTTGGTAGTGATTGCATCGCTATCCAAGTACACGGGAAAAGGAGCGGATGTTTACTATGCGCTGCTCCTCTTTGCCACAGTCGGTATGATGGTGGTCGCCAGTTCCGTTGATCTCGTGACATTGTTCGTGGGATTCGAGCTGGCAAGCCTGTCCACCTATGCCCTGGCAGCCTTTGACAAGAGCAAGAAGAACCTGGAAGCCGCCATGAAGTACTTCATCTTCGGGTCGGTCTCCTCTGCATTCATGCTCTTCGGCTTCTCGCTGCTCTACGGCATGACCGGCTCAACCAAACTGGCGGACATTGCCGCAGCTTCACTTGGCAACTTCGGCCCGGCGACGCTAGTGGCACTGCTCTTCGTCATTGCAGGATTTGCCTTCAAGATGGCTCTGGTGCCCTTCCATATGTGGGCTCCCGATACCTACGAGGGCGCACCGGCGCTCGTTTCGGCAATGCTTGCCGCGGGCTCCAAGAAGATGGGCTTTGCAGCCGCCTTCAGGGTGCTCCTCATCGGGCTCATTGCTCTGCGCATGGAGTGGTATCTGGCCTTCGCAATCCTTGCAGCCGTAACCATGACCCTGGGCAACCTGGCCGCCTGCTGGCAGGATAACGTCCGACGCATCCTGGCGTACTCATCCATCGCACAGGCCGGTTACATCGCCATCGGCTTTGTGGTGGTAGGTGCAGCTTACGGAGCCGCCCCGGTCACAGCCTTCAACGGCCTGGCGGTTCCAGCAGCTCAGCTCGGCATAGCCGGTGCACTGCTGCTCATCCTGGGACATGCGCTCATGAAGACCGGAGCCTTCATCGGCACGGCTCAGGTGGCGTCCATGGTTTCCGCGAGCAGCGAAAAGGACCCCGATGATATCTCGAACTATGCAGGTCTTGCTCAAAGAGCGCCCATCACCGCGTTCTGTATGCTGATCTTCATGTTCGCCCTGGCAGGAATTCCGCCAACGGCAGGATACATCGGCAAGTTCGTGCTCTTCAGCTCGGCCATTTACTCCGGCCTCTTGTGGCTGGCTGTAATCGCAATCCTCAACAGCGCTCTATCGCTGGTGTACTACCTGAGGATCATCAGCTACATGTACCTGAAAGAGCCCGCCGGCCCGAAAGTCTCGGAGCCGAAAGGATATGTGGTCGCCCTGGTCCTGACCCTCATCGCCGTGGTCTGGATCGGTGTCTTCCCGCAGTCATTCGTCGACTGGGCACTGCAGGCAGCAGCGGTTCTGCTGCCTCAGTAAAACCTTTTTTTAAAACAGCCACAAACTCTGGAAACAGCTAATATCATTATTGCGACTTTGGTCTATCATAGAATTTTTGCGATTAAATAGAGGATTAGGCTTTTATTATAAGCATGCAAATGTATTGTCAGATTCCAGGGGAATTTCCCATATGCAAGATAGAGATGTGCTTATAAAAAAGATACAATCCCTTGCGGATACTGATCTGCAAGCAGTCGCCGAATTTCTCAGCATCCTAGAGATGAAAAAAGCAAACGACAAGCCTAAATCTGATGCTCTATCTCAGGTCATAGGCATATGTGAAGGTCCCTCCGATCTGGCCGATGAACATGACAGCTATACCTACTAAAAAGGCGATTTTCATAGATAGCTGGGCGTTTCTGGCCTTGGCAAATAGAAGAGACAATAATCATCTGTTAGCAATTGGTAGTTATGACGAGATCAGAGAGATAGGTTGCCGGATGGTGACCTCTGATTATGTTCTCGACGAAGTTATCACTTCATTATTCAAGAAAGTGAACTATGATGGCGCACTAAAGTTCATTGAAGCTCTATTTCAGGATATTAAAGAAGAACATATTCTGCTTGAAAGGATAGACGAAAGCAGATTCAGCAATGCTTGGCTGCTGCGCAGTATTTATCAAGATAAGCCGGACATATCTTTCACAGACTTAACATCATTCGCGTTGATGAGGGATTTGGATATCGCCATAGCATTTGCAGGAGACCGCCATTTCGAGATCGTGAACCTTGGTTTCAAGGTTTTGCCCAATATTTCAGAGTAGCAATAAAATGCCATCCTAAGCCGTTTTGATGTAATATCTTAGCTAAAGAACTTTTTTGAATGTTCAACGGCAATGCACTCCATAAAACCGAAAAACTGAATGGAAAATCGCCCGCTTGGGGCGATTTTTCTTTCTTTGCAGGAATCTTCCCTCAATTGCTGATCGTATCGTTTATTGCACCAGAGATTCATCATTTCAGCATTGATGCAAAATCCGAGGATTTACGGCAAGCCGCCTTTTCGCGTTGCTGTCGTTCACGGCGGCCCTGGCGCCGCCGGAGAGATGGAACCTGTGGCGCAAGAACTCTTCCACCGCGTTGGCGTTCTGGAACCACTGCAGACGGCGTCCTCGGTTCAGGGACAGATAGCGGAATTGAAGAATATTATGGAGAATTTTTCAGATCCTCCTGTGATCTTGATCGGTTTTTCCTGGGGTGCGTATCTCAGCTTCATGCTGGCCGCAGAGCATCCCGGGCTTGTTAAAAAGCTGATTTTAGTAGGGAGCGGGCCGTTCGAAGAGAAATATGCCTCCGAGATTCTTCCTAACCGGCTTGGCAGGCTTGACGGCAATGACTGCAATGAAGCGATGCGAATATTCGAAATGCTGGACGAAGACATCGATGCAGCTCAAAAAGATAAGGCGCTGGCCAGGATGGGCGAGCTGCTGGGGAAGGCAGATGCTTTTGATCCCATTTTTAATGCGCCTGGAGCCGATGAAACAAATCGAAATCCGCTCGTAAAATGCGATGCTGAGATCTTCCGGCGTGTCTGGACGGAAGCGGCAGCGATGAGGCAAAATGGCCAACTGCTGGCACTGGGTAAGAAGATCAATTGTCCCGTGGTGGCAATTCACGGTTCCTGGGACCCGCATCCTGCCCTCGGCGTCAAAGAGCCTCTGCAAAATATTTTCTCGAACTTTCGCTTTATTCTGCTTGATGAATGCGGGCATAAACCCTGGATTGAGAGAAGAGCGAGGAATGGGTTTTACACAATATTAAAAGAGGAAATATTATAAAAGCTAGAAGAATGATGGCCACCAAGCTGGGCCAAGCTTGGCTGGCTTGCTCTCCCGCAGCGCTATTTTTTCGCCAATACCTTTTCCACCAGCCCCCAGCCCCGGTCCTTGAGATAGCTCTGCAAGACCTCCTGCACCATGACCATGAACTGCTCCTGGCTGAAATTCAGCTTTGATGCCAGCCGCTCAACCATCGGCTCGACGTTCTTGACGTCATCGCTCTTGATGCTCCTCAAGACCACGGCGGCAAGCGCCATCAGGCGCAAGCCCTCCTGCATCTTGTCCATCTGCACGGCCAGAGCGCCGAGCTGGAAGAAGGCCCCCGCTTCGCCCGGCTTGTCGCAAAGGTCCTGATAGATTTGAAGAGCATCGCGGAAATTCGAAAAAGCCGACTCTTTGTTGTCTTTCTGTGATTCTATGAGGCCGAGGTTGTGCAAAATGGCCGCCTCACCCCGCTGCTCGCCGATCTCGCGCTTGAGTTGAAGGGCTTGCCGGAATTCCTCTGCCGCAGGATCGTAGTCTCCCTTCTCAAAGTCGATGGAGGCCAGGGCGTATTGCGCTTCGGCCATGCTTGCCCGGTCATCGATGCTGCTTTGCAGCGCCACCGCCCGCATCAGCAGAGTGCGGGCGGCATCAAGGTTGCCGCGGTTAAAGTCGAGCATGGCCATGCTCTGCAGCGTAGAAGACTGGCTGCGCAGATCCCCCAGCTTCTCCAAAAGATCCAGAGTCTTTTGCATCTTTTCCATGGCGGCGTCGTAGTTCTTCTGCAGCAGATCAATGGATGCGAGCCCCTGCAGCGCTGCCGCCACCCCGGCAGTATCCCCCTCGGTGCGGCAAATCTCCTCGGCTTGGCAGAAGCTCTCTTTTGCCTGCTCGTTCTTGCCCTGGCGGAGAAGGAGCATGCCCAATCCCTGAAGGGCAATTCTATCCGGCCCGCTCTCCAGGGCGCGAGCGTACCACTCTGCCGCTTTGGAAAAATTGCCCAGCTCCATGAAGGCTTGGGCAATCCAGTTCATAGGCTCGGGATGCGTTTGCAGCAGCAGGAGCGGCAGGTTTTGCCGGATCACTTCCGCATAGTAGCCGCGACGCACCAGATAGCTGCTGATGCGGCTCGTAACGCTTCTTGCAGCCGGCGTATCTCCTGCGGCAAGATAGTGACCCCGCGCTTCCAGCAAGGCATCAAGCCGGGAGAGGCCGAGCACGGATGCCTGTCCCTCTTCCGCCAGATCCCTCAGGAACGCCGCCGCCGCTTCTTCCGCCGCCGCTCGCTCCTCCGGCGACAGAGCCGCCAGCAAGCCTGGCCGCAGGGAGGGCTGCAAAGCCCACAGTTTCCCCACAGGATAGGCCAGCAAGAGCTGCTGCCATTGCATAATCAACTCATCGGCGGCACTCTCCGAGATCCCGGCTGCGGCTGCCAGGCCCGACGAATTGACCGCGATGCCGAAAACCGCAGCTCGGCCCAGGGAAAGACGCAAATCCGGGCCCAATGTGGAGAGCCCCGCTTTCGGGATGTCGTCGCTGCTTTGAATCCCGGCCCCGATCTTGGCCGCTTGCGTGGCCGGAGCCAGGAGGCCGGGGCTTCCCGCTGCCAGAGAATGGAGCTTGATCAGTTCTGCGTGACTCGTCTCGCCGCGACGATACCGCGCAGCTACCGCCTCGTCCTGTAGCAGGAATTTTATAAATGCGCTTTCGGCTAAGCCGGACAGCGGCCACTCCCAGGCACGCTTGGGCAGTGTCAATGCATCGGAAGGAAGAGACGAGCAGGTGATGATGGCCCGGCTGCTCTCCATTCCCTTCAGCATCTGCAAATAGAACCCCGCCAGCTCGGCATCGTTGATGCGACTTGTCTTCTCATCCAGGTCCAGGCCGTCCCACAGGATCAGATACTTTCCCTCGTTCAGCAGCTTTTGCACGTTTTTCAGCCTGGCCGCCAGAGGCGTTTTTGCGTCTCTCAAGTTCTGTGCCTCTTTCGGCTTGTCGATCCTGGTCAAGAAGCCGATGACAGCCTCCAGAAATCGCGCTGCGCTCAAAGGATTATTTCGAGAGCTGTAAACGGGAATGATGGAATACCCGAAAAGAGCAAGCTGCCGGGCAAGCCTGGTGGCCAGAGCACTCTTGCCCATGCCGCTTTTTCCCGTGATGATGACGGTGCGAGCCGCGCCGCTTTGCATAGCCGGAAGGAGGCGATGCAGATCCCGTCTTCGGTTCACGAAATTGAACGCGTACCCCTCCGCCATTCCCGGCAGAGGCTCCAGGGCATTCCTGACAATTCCCCAATCAGTTGTCCCCTGCGGCCTTTTTTCGGCGTCGAATATCCGTTGTTGATCAGTGAATGTGTGATCAGTTGACGAGTACAGAATCGGCAGGGCACAGAGCTTTCCTTCCTTGAGGCATGAATCCCGAACATCCCGGCGAGCCGCACCCAGCGCCTCGCCAACGGACACGCCCTGCTCAAGAGTCCTGTAAAATGATGCTGCGGAGGCTGCCGAGCTGTTCCAGGCCACGGCCAGCGGCAGATGCTCAGCCGCACTCATGGCCAGCAGATCAAGAGACTCGGGATGCTCGCTCTGGCATCCGCCAAGAATGAGACACTGCACGCCGCTTCCATTCAAGGCTTCCGCCACATCTGCCCCGGTCTTTGCATCCGATCTGCCGTCCTCGTCCTGCATGACAAAGAGCGCCTTGCCGCCCGACATCTTGGCCTGCCCGACGAGGTGAATCAGATGTGGACGAAATGTCTTGGCAAGCATTTTCAGCTCGTCGAATGTGCCGAGGTCGCCTATTTGCAGGACGGCATCCCGCCCCTCCATCGCCCGCAAGAAGCCCTGCTCCTCCAGGTCATAATCGAGAGGCTCGCAGGCGAAAAATAGCACGCGCAAAGGCCCCGGCTCAGGCTTTGTGCTCTGGATCTGCATTGCAGGCTGCGCCCCTTCGGCAGTCGGACGGCGAGTTATACTGAACCTTTCGCTAAAACCGATCGCCTCACCGGCAAGTTTTAGATACTCCCAGGGGAGCTGCAAAGCATCGGGAATGGTCGACGCGACAGTCAGGTCTCCGCCGGATGAGAGCCGATCCCCGTTGTCCTTCATTCCCTTATCGAAGAATAACTGGAAGAGCCCGTCGCCGAGGATGGAGAGGTAGTCCTGCGCTGCCCTGACCGCGCAGCCTTTCCGGAAGAGCGAGGCATACTGCGCCGCCATCTCCCGCACCTGCTGGGACTGGACCGGCGTCAATTGCCGCTCTGCAACCGTATCTTCATCAATCAAGATCCTGTAGGAAAAGGCCCTCGCAGCCGCGCCTCCCGCTTCGGAAATGGTGATTGCGATCTTCTGACCCAGCTTCAGACTCATTTGTTATTCCTCCTCCGCCTTCTTGCCGTTTTGATCCTTATTCGACTTGTCGTTAAATTCCCGGCTCAATTCGCAGTAATCCTTTGGTTCCATGTGCACTACCACATCCTCAACACCCTCGACGGACCCTCTGATCCGATCTTCGACCTCTTCTGCAACTTTATGTGCCGCCTCAAGAGATAAAGACGAGTCCACGCCGATATGCAAATCCACATACATCTGTCCCGGCGCTCCCCGCGTCCGGATGCGGTGGCAGTTGCACACTCCCGGCACGGACCTTGCCAGCTTTGCCACGACGTTCTCCTCGATCAGAGCCTTGTCCAGCAGTATCCTGGAGCTGTCTTTGATGATCTCAAGCCCGGTCAGGATTATCAAGCCGGTGATGAGCAGAGCGATGAGAGGATCGGCCAGTGGATAGCCCATCTTGACCGCCGCCAGCCCGACGATGACACCCACGGAAGCATAGACATCGCTGCGGGTGTGCATGGAGTCGGCCACCAGGATGCTGCTCTTCAGCCTCCTGCCGATGATGTACTCGTAGGCGGCGATGCCCACATTGATGGCCAGCGTCCCACCCATGATGGCAAAGCTGATCTCGTTCACCTCCGGGACGGTCGGATTGAGGAAGCGATTGGAGGCGGCCAAAATGATCTGGATGCAACTGGCGAAGAGAAGCACGGCGATGCCTAAAGACGCAAAGGTCTCGAACTTGGAGTGGCCGTAAGGATGCTCCCGATCCGGAGGCCGCGAAGCCAGGGAGATGCCCACCAGGCCGATGATGTTGGAGCTGGAGTCAAAGAGCGAGTGCAGCCCGTCCGAGGTCATGGATAGCGATCCGGTGTATAGCCCCCATCCGCCCTTTGCCAGAGCCACAAGTATATTTAATATGAATATTATTATAAGAATACGCTTGACCGTCGCGTAGTACGTCATCGAAATAGATATGCCCGGCTGGCGATAAATAAGTTTTTGAGCGAGTTGGAGCAGATGGGAAGCTGACCGGACAACCGGCCACGACAGCGACGGATAATTGTGCAGATCATGGGAGAATAGCGCAAAAGCTGGGATAGGATTGGCCGGGCAGAGAAATGGCGGAAAGGAAAATAGCCGGAAAAAGACCGGCAGAAAGGAAAATAGGGGGATGAGTGACGGAGTCGCAAGATCGATCTGCTCCAGAGCTGCTAAAATTGTCAGGTCACCAGGAACCTGAATGGCAAACCCTGGCGGGCCAGATCATTCGCCGACAGGACCCTGCGATTATTGTCACCATCCGCCATTGTGACATTCAAGAGCTGCCAGTAGCCGGTTTCAACCGAATTATTCTCATCTTTTGGAAGACGCATCCGCGCTATGTAGATGCCGTCCTTTGAGCTGCCGGAAGCTCGGTTTCCTGAATTGAAGAGCGCGACTGCCGTCCGACTGCGGGAAGGGGCGGCAAAATATGCAGCCGATGCCCACAGGCCGCTCTGGTCGTCAATAACATGGGCGGTCAGGTTGACGGTCTGATCCGATCCAGATGAGATTGTAGCCGGCCCGAAATCAAAGCCTGCCAGGCTTGGCGGCTGATCGTCTGCCAGAGCGCCGGCTCCGGCCATTTGGGATTGTGGCGGGATCAGCGGATCAGTTGCATCCGAAGAAGAAAAGCACTCACTGCTACCGGCAAGCTTGATGGTCTTCTGCATTGAGAATGCTCCGATCAAATCCTCGGAACTGCTGCCGTATGCGAAGGCCGGGCAACATAGAATCCATGCAAATAAGATCAACTCGATCAGAATCGCTGCAAATGATAATTGCGAACGCAAACGCTCATCCACCATACCTTTTCGTTATATCGATGCAAAGCAATATATTTTCCTGCTGACCCGAAGCCATCGGACCGGCAAAAAAGGAGCTTTCAGCTCTCAGCAATCTGAAAATAGTGCTCAGAATCACGCTGCTCCATGAAGCCAATCGAGTTCATTGATGTAATCGTTCATGACCGGCAGACATTTTTTCGACACCTCCTTCTATGATGGCTGACTGTGGAAGATGCAACTCAGGGACCAATTTCAGGCATATCAGATCGCATGCTTAACGAATAATTCGAATTGAGGACGAAATTGGAAAAAACCAGACATGATCTCAGCATCATAATCGTGGTACCATATCTAAATTAAGATTCAATTATACGGAACTATTTTAAGAATATTGCACCCAAATTGAAAATAAGAACAGAGCATTTGTTTACGTTTTGTGCTATATTTCCCGTTTCGTGCCAGGTATCCTTAAATAAAAAGCGTACGATATGTCGATGGCACAAATAAAGAGGGAAGATTCTAAACAAAATAGGAGGATAGGAACATGAAGAGAAGCCGTGAAGAGATATTCGCCCAAATCCTAAATGTATGCAAAAATGGTGCCAGCAAAACCAAAGTTGTATATCAGGCCAACCTCAACTTCAGGACGGTAAATCCCTATCTGAAGACGCTGATAGGAAGCAATCTAATAGAAGTCCGAGAAGGGAAAAAAGTGCTGTATGAAACTACACAGAAAGGAGAAAATCTTCTTGAAGCCATTGGTCGAGTTAATGATGAACTAAGCTAAAATTAATGAATTGAGATTTGCATCCAACATCAATAAATCAGACAACAAGACCGCAAGAATGGTTGACTGAAGCTATGGGCCGTGAAGCCCTCCATCAGCTTCCGGTCATTGGTCAATCATCAGATCTTGCGTAAATCCAAGACTACTAAATCCAAAACAGGGCACTGTCTTAAGACCTAGTGAAAAATGAATTTCTAAGGATCTACTTTTCCAATTAATGGAACTAATTGAAAAGCTGGTCTTGGAATTAGCATAAGAGCGATTAGTTTTAAGATATAATATATAATATTATCAGAAATAATTTATGAACAGGACAGCATATGCTAAGCAATTGTAACGAAATAAACTAGGTAATTTTTTATATTAGAAGTCCTCTATTAAGTTGTATGGATCAATTGAGCGAAATAAAAAGTAGATATAACTTAATCAAACCATTTTTTAATGAAAAGGCAAGACGATTATTTCTTGCTGCGGAGGCTAACGTTATTGGATGGGGCGGAATAGAAAAAGTATCTAGGGATACAGGTGTTTCCAGTGACACGATCTCCAAAGGATGCAAGGAACTTGAGGAAAAACCAGAAGTAATTGAATCAGGCAAAATTAGAAAGCCAGGTGGTGGAAGAAAAAAGCTAATAGATACTGACTTGACCCTGCTATCAGATCTTGATAGTCTGATAGAACCTATTACTCGCGGAGATCCTGAGT
>Ga0310040_1001159_pt1 | contig 20332 bp, 12 predicted proteins | sample EPASupsiteHSE623_FD_200237 | JGI IMG/M metagenome (GOLD analysis project Ga0310040, IMG submission 200237) | Bioremediated contaminated groundwater from EPA Superfund site, New Mexico - Sample HSE6-23 (v2) (version 2) | ecosystem: Environmental > Aquatic > Deep subsurface > Groundwater >... | reverse complement strand
GATTCCCTTCAATCCAGGTTGACGAATGGACACTGCGGTTAACAGCGTCCCTCTCAAGATTAAGGCGCACCGGCAACTTGATACGAGCACTCTCAATGGTAGCTATCTGCGCGGCAATCTTTTCAAATAGGCTTACGAGAAAAGGCGTTATGCGATATTGAGGATTAAACATAATTAAAGTTTAACATATTGTATATGATTTGTATAGGTTATTGTATAGGAAGGCGGGCAAGGCGATTGCAAACCACTTATTTGCAGTGGATTACATAGCAAGCCGTCCGACAGAATTGTTCATCAGAACTGGGGAATTCTACTCAAGTCTATGAAACCATTATTAATAAGCGGATTAGCAACAGCGTCTTGCTATCTTGTTAGTTTCTTGATCTCACTTCTCAACTCTTCTATCTGCTTCTGCTGTTCTTTTATTGCTTCAATCAAAACCGGGGCGAGTTTTTCATACTTCACGAACTTATAGCCGGACTTAGGGTCGGTCCAAACCAATTCCGGGAACTCCCTTTCTACTTCCTGGGCAATAACGCCTATCTCCGGTCGTGTCCCGGCATCTTTATTTATCCAGTGAAACTTCACCCCTCTGATCTTTTTCAGCTTCTCTATCACACCACCCAAAGAGACTATATCTTTTTTCAGTTTTATATCCGACATCCCGTAATTTGCCATTTTGTCGACCTGAAGAGTCAACGCCTTCAATCCGCCGAAGATCAGACTTGTATAATCCATAGCTTTGATAGCCTTACCGTCATCGGTTACTACAGTTTTAGGAGAATGTTCGGCAATCAGGCCCAAATGATAGGACGAATTTTGTGATTCTTTCTTATAATGATACCGCGAAATATCGTAAGCACGCACTTGATCTAACAAATATTCATAATCTTTATTTGTAAGATACTTAATATCCTTTTTCAACTCTTGCGAACTCGGATAACTGACAGTGCCGTAAATATATGTATACGGCCAATCGGCGCCATGATTCAAAGACAGCGCATTGCCTAAATCCACAAGAGCCCTGCCGGGAGTGCCGCGTCTTCCGCTGTATCCGATCTTGAAATCAGCACATCCTATAGAAACATCAAACACATCACCGACCCTGAACCCGCCCCCCTGCACATCCAGTTTATAGTATGGATTGGATGTCCCGATGCCGACGTTACCGTTTTGTAATACACGAACAGAATTACCATTTGTTGCGGTATAAATGCTTAAGTCACGTGTCCCTTCAGGCCTATAGATAACAATATCCTGCCCATTTGTTTGTTCACCAAAAGATATACTACTCTGATATGCTAACGGTGCGTTGATAGTGAAATATGTATGCCCGCTACTATTCAAAGCCAATTTCGCATTTGAATTGATTTCTCCAGGATTAGTCGTCCCGATGCCGACGTTGCCGCCTTCCGTTATTCTTACCAACTCGCCTGACCCCGACGTGCCTCCTGCAAAGACACGATAAGCATCGGAATCAAAACGTAAAGTCGTCAATGCACTCGAACCTATTTCCATCTGTTGTCCAATATTGGTACTCCTATTACCTATCGTAGAGGTAGCATACAAACTACTAAGATACAAAGGCGCAAATGTCGTAGCCGCATGGCTAATACTTGGACCATCATTGCTGACGTTAAGCATCTCGAACCCGGTTCCGGCACGATAATCAAATTGCCCGTGCGAAACGCCGTATCCAATGAATCCCAGTCCGCCGATGACATTACCGGCTGTTTCCGTTCCGGTATCCTTGTTGAAAATAATAAGACTCCTTCCTCCGAAAGCTAAGTCGGAAGATGGTGATTGCGTCCCTACACCGATTTTATCCGCCACCAACAAATACCCACTAGAAGCGGAAACATCTGAAGCATTAATACTACCATCGCCATTGGTATCCCCCACGGAAAGGCGTTTCACATTCAGTGCATCATAGGTACCGTTGGGAGACGGATAATATGTGGTAATAGTCATATCTTCAGCATATGCAACTACCAAACAAACGAAAAGAAAGAAACCGGCGATAATAATTGAAGAAATCCTTTGCTTCGCCATATCTTTTCTCCTTTTACTCAAAAACACTAAAAATGACCTTTTACGATCACCAACTTGCAATCTTTCAGTTTAAAATTGACTCCTCTGCTCAATATGCTAAAGTAGCCCATTTATTCTATATTCCATTTTGGAATATTCCTTTTCAGAATATATCATATTGTTAAAGATAATTCAATAAACTTTATTGCTTATGGATAAAACCATTTACACGGAAGAACATCGGGCCATTGTGCAGAGGCTGATAAAAGCCAGACAAGAAAGCGGGCTTAAGCAGGAAGACGTAGCTAAATTGCTGAACAGAACACAGTCTTTTGTCTCAAAAGTCGAAGCCGGCCAGAAAAGAATTGACGTTGTGGAATTAAAAGAATTAGCGAGGATCTACAACAAACCGCTGGGGTTTTTTATAAAGTAACTGCGCGCCCTTCCCTTCCGATTAGACATTTACAGTACCCAAAATGAAAGAATTGTTGCGGAACTTATTGTTAACAGGTGAGTTAGCAACAGCGTCTTGCTATTTTGTTAATCCAAGAGAAATAGTGCCAAATATGGGAGAAAAATGGCGGGAAAAACATTTGAAAGTCGAAATTAGAAATTTGACCGCAATCGAAAGATTTCTCAGCTTCTTCAATTTTCTACTATCGATTTTCGATTGCTCTCTTTTTTTCCGCCGTAGGCGGAGAAAAAGGGTCGCTGGCTTTCGGACTTTAGGAACTTGATGATCAGCCAGCCGACGCCTTTCAATCCGATGTATTATCAAACCAGCCACTAAGCTTTTACGGCAACTTTGTTTTGTTCCGACTTTTGATGAAGCTTAATAGGCGTTTCTTCTGCCGGAAAAATCAGATGGAAGCCATCAGAAATATTTTGCGCCATCTTTGAGACAAGAGCAACAATTCTAGTCGCTGTCTGAGAACTTTCACGGATAACTTGTTTAACACGAACAGAAGTATCCCCACTGTCTTTTATATATTTTTCATCCACCTCACCGCCATTATGCTCATAAATATGCCGGCGATGAAACATCAAAATCACAAAAGCAATGTCTTCTTGCTTCAAGTTTTTAAATAGATCAATGTCAAAAACGGCTTTTAAGGCATCAGCACATAACTTTATATTATGGAACAGCTTTGTGTTCCATTCTTTTTGTCGCGCTGGCGTCATGGGGACACGTTTTGCCAATTGTTTTGCTATTTGACGAGCGAAACTGTCAAACGCGGCTACCGCATCTCTCGCACAATCTTCGTACTGGGTGCCCTTTGCAATCTTATCGCAAATATCCTTTAAATCATTTTCGAGCTCATAAGCACCATTATATGTACCACAGCTGGAACAATAGCCATATCGTCCGAGTATGTCATTAAGGTCGCTACAGGCCGGGCATGTGTATTTGTTCTGCTGGCTTTGTTCTGCATAGTAAAACTTTGGTTTTTCGCTATCTTTCCCTACTGCGTCGGCCACTTTGTCCATATCCACAACGGATTCACCATCCTTATCAGAAGATAAGGCTTGTTCTATTAAATCACAGCAGGCCTTAGCGTATCTAATTTGACCATCCGTTAGAAAGGCATGACTTTCAGCTCGTAACCCACAATAGGGACATGTTATTTGCCAATGTGCAGGAGACGATCGCGATCTCCAGTAACCTCCGCAACTTTGGCATTGATGTCCAAACATGCTTTGAGTATCAGAGGCAATAAAGATTGATAGGCTACCCGGAACAGGTGCAGAATTCCATGATTGTCCGATGCCTCCAAGCTGAATCATGCCAACAGGAATACCTTGTGGAAGAAAATAAACGGCAAATAATGACATCGGAGTAGGCCGAGAATGCCGCATACCCAACTGATAGCTTCTACGTCCATCAGGAGTTGTTTTTACATTTACGGTATACTGACCACCACAATGACCGATTTCTTGAAATTCTTTATCTTCAAATATCATATGCTATCTAATCCAATAAATCCTTATCCTGAATTCGCCGAATCAGACGATTCTAATGAGCTTTCTTCTTTAAGCTCATCTTGCTTAATATTAAAAAGCTTTCCAATAAGCCCTTGGGATTTACTCAAATCCCCCGATGAGCAAATTTCAATATAGTAATGTTCTATTTCAGTTTTTATATTGCTTAGTAAAAAATCTGCAGATGGAGAACCTTCGCAACCACATTTCAACTCAATTTTCATATCTTTATCAAAAGGAGGCACAAGGCTAACATTTAGAATAATTGGCTGAGCAAAATTTCTCGGAGGAATCCTAAAATTCTCGTTACAGATAATACCTAGTTTAAATCCAAAGGCGAAATTTCCAGTCCAATTTGTTTTATCAACCCAATCAAACCATGAATTGCAATTTTTCCCCGGTAATCCGTGTATTTCTACATTCAGAAACGAATCTCTAGCTATGCCTTGACCATTATTTGTGATCATAAACCCGATTTGACATAAAACTTCCTTGCTCCCATCTTGACGCACATTAATTTTAGCTGGCCCTACACTAAACATTAAAAAAACCCACGGTTGTGGACGTTTACCAAACATTCCCGCAAGGACGCTATGAGGAACCGGTGAGAAGCTGGACCCGGAACGCATATAATACTTGCTATCAATGATAGACTGGTGCGGCGAATTCATACTTTTAGGAATGAGCGTAACTATAAAACCACTGTCATTCCCTTTTTTAATAGAATAATTCTCAACGGTTGTATGCGGTGGGATTGTGCATCCAGAAACAGCGGCTTGCAATAGAGACACAAATCTATCAACATTTTTAATAGGAAATTCTGATTTCGCCACATCAGCTCCATCAGAATCTTTCGAACAATCAACGCCCCAGACAATAACACCGCCTTCGGAATTTCCAAAACCTGATATCGCTTTAGCCAGATTTTTTCGGTCATTGTCATGAAGTTTTCTGCCCTCGCCATCATCGGCAGATCGCTTGAAATCGAGAAATAACTCTTCTGCTTTCCTGTTGGCAATGTAACTCTGAATGGAGCTCACGCCGCTCGTAATAAGGTTATTATAAATCTCTCTTGCTCGTTCACTATTCATGGCCACTTTTAGACAATAAAAGTATTTATCATGTCTTTAAAATTTCTCGGTCTATACTTCTCGTACTCTTCTTGCCGTATATAAAGACAACGGAATACAACATCAGCCTGAGATTTATTTACGTCCTCGCACCATTGTTTTAGGCGGGCAATCTTAAGAGGATCATCCAGATCTTCGTGGCCTTTTGTTTCGACGATATAAAGCTCCTTCTGTGATACCTTCACAAAGAAGTCCGGATAATAATCCTTAATTTCACCGTCAGCATTGCGATAATCAATTTTGAAGTGAACCGAGGTCATATAATTCTTCGCATAAGAAATTATATCCTCACACTTCTCCAAAAATGCCGCTATCTCAAGTTCGAAATGACTATCACCAACGATTTTATTAAATGCGCTCTTCTGCGGCACAAGATAACCCTGCTCTTTGACAACAAAAGGACGACATTTACTGATTTTAATATAATCCTTGATCTCCGCTTCGCCCTTATCCAGCACCGTCAGGTCATTAATCTTTTTCTTGAAATTCTCAATGATAGTTTTTGTGGCTTCAAGCTCAGATAAATTCCTGAGAATATTTAAATCCTCTAAGTTCACAGCCGATTCGAAAAGGTGATTTTGAATAAATTCTTTTACTTTGCCATAAAGGACGTCATAGCCGCCAACAAGCCGTAAATCCTTCATAATTACCTGAGCGAAATAACCCACCACGCTTTGATAATTTGCCACGAAATCCGAGTCCAGTTCGGTTTTATGTGATATCTCGCCGGTCGCAATATCTTTAAATACTATTTCTCGCTTTTGTTCTTCAGAAAACTGTTGGACTTTAACCTTCGCATGGACGAAATTGCTGACATCTAGGTCAAAAAGATTCTTGTACTCACGATATATGCGGGCAGTCAAAACGGGTATTTGGATATCAAGCTTATCAATATCCTTCTTCACATTTTCATTATCGACTTCAACAACAAGCGGTGCTTTAGGCGCGCTTCCTTCACCCATCTTGCGACGCTCAAGTTCAACGCCTTCGCTTTTTATTGATTCGACAAAATCCATAAAAGCATCCGTCCCGACAACGCTCACCATCTCTTGCAGATTGGAATCTCGATACATCCGGCGTAAGCCACGCCCCATTGTTTGTTCGGGCAGAATATTACTCGCTGATGAATATGGCCTAAGTCCGACAATGGTCGTAACATTACGGACATCCCAGCCTTCCTTCAGCATCAAGACAGAAACGATCACCTTATAGGGGTTATCAGGCCGGTCGATCTTATTGGCGGCCTCTCGCAAGTCGTCCAATTCTTCCTTTTTCTTCCCGGTCACACTTTCCGCAATATCACCGTTATTCTTGGTATGGATAATCAAAACAGCATCTTTAAATTCCGGATATCTGCCCCCAAGATAGGCCGCAACCTCATCACAATTGCGCGTATCATCCGTCATGATGAATAGGACGGCTTTTTTGCCAAGCTTTGCATGCTCCTCGAATACCTTTTTCCATTCAAGATAGCCAAGATGAATATAATCCTCATATTTTTCGGTAAACTTTGAGCTTTTCTTCTCAACCAATTTTGCCCGACTGGCCGAATCCGGGAGGACGGGGTGCTTTACAACATCTTGATGGATTGCTTCAACGAGCGGGTAGTCTGAGACGGTCTGAACAAATATTGCGCCGTTATTATGACGCGGCGTGGCCGTGACATCGACCTGAAGTGATAATTCAGCCCCCTTCATCTTCAGGCGGTTATGGATATCTTCTATAGATTTAAACCAGGCAAGCTTTTCATCGTGGATATGATGCGCTTCGTCATTAAGAATCACCAACTCATCCACATTACGCACGATTTCGGAAAGATCAATCTTCGATTCATTTGTCGCACCCGCGGGCTTTTTGCCGAGAAAGTAATCTGCCGTATCTTCATCATCAAACGACGGATTTACATCGCTACTTTCATAGACACGGTGAATATTGGATAAGAAAATGTTACCTGTTTTTCTAATCGTCCCAATCTCGTCTTGAATGTGAAGCGTAACTTGAAAATCGTCTTTCCAGTTTTGTCCTACATATCCATTCTCGGGGATGACTGGGTCATCAAAGAATATTTTTAATCCGTCAAAATCTGTCCGGATACGATCAAGAACGATGATATTGGGAGTAATAACGAGGAAATTCCGCGCGAGCATAGAATCAGGCTCGTACATCTTGTGGAAATAACTCCACGCCAGAACAAGGCTAAGGACCTTTGTCTTACCGCTCCCTGTCGCCATCTTGATCACAAATCGACGCCAGCTTTCTGCGAACATGCCCGGCGTTAAAATGCCAGAACTATCAAATCTTAAAAGGTCGTATTTGTCTTTGATCTTTACGATTTCGTAAAGGTAAATTATTGTCTCGACTGATTCTCTTTGCGCAAAATAGTATTGAAACAGATATTCTTCTCCATCGGCGTTATACATGGGATGGTCGGTCGTAAACCACCAATTGAGAAGCGCCTTGCTTGTCCCGCTCGCTCCTTCATACCCCGAGTTTCGCCATTCTTCAACCAGCTTGCGCAACTTCGCGACCAAAGGCGGCAGAAGTTTGTCATAGCCTTTTTCACGCAGGGTCTCATCAGCCGGGAACCAGCGCAATTCAGGCTTTATTATTTCATACGGCGATTTTGGGAATTTGGAATGTATGGCCATCTTATTTCACAAAGCCTATTTGTTGGTTAGCGTTTGAATAAAAAATAAATCCATCTTCACCATCTGGCACCATAGTGCCCATCCAACTCTGGTTATTATTGAACATAGTGAACCCGTTGATCGCATTTTGAACACCATATGCCTGCAAGTTGTTGTCCAAGTTGAACATTAAAATGATCTCTTCATTTGCGAAGATAATATATGCAATTTGCTGAGACTTATCGTTATAGAGGTACTGCCCCGAAAAATTTGGGTTGAAAATTGGATTTACATTATGATTAAAAATAGGGTTTATGTTGTGATTAAAGATCGGGTTGATGTTATGGTTAAAAATAGGGTTTATGTTGTGATTAAAGATCGGGTTGATGTTATGGTTGAAAATAGGGTTTATGTTGTGATTAAAGATCGGGTTGATGTTATGGTTGAAAATAGGGTTTATGTTGTGATTAAAGATCGGGTTGATGTTATGGTTGAAAATAGGGTTTATGTTGTGATTCGATAATGGATTCCGTTTCGTTGCATCTAAATATCTTTTGCTGGTGCCTCTCAATGATCGAAATATTATCGCTTCTTCAATATAAAGATCGTTAATCTGATTCTTGCTGAATTTCACGGGTGCATTTTTTACTTGAACAGAAGACGTAATCAATCGCACAATTTTGTCATTAATATCCAAAAAACCGATTCTATTAATTTTTGAAAGGTCTGTTTGCGATAATGAGCTCCGCACCTTGGATATCCAATATTGAAGGGCAATACTTTGTCCCATTTGCTGAATCCATGAAGCGCTGATAACGATACTCCATGTATCGTCCTCGGGTAAATTCTTCCAAAGCATAAAAAGAAGAACCGCCCCTTTCTCCAACTCGACTTGAGTAATTAAATTATTTAGTTTATTTACCATAACTTTTTTATCCAAACTAAGAAACCATCGCTAGTATCTTCCAGTGCTTTTATAACATCTTCCGCATATTGCTTAGTATAAGTTCCTACGACAGCATATCGCATATCTGGAGTCCAAGTCGTTAAGGTAGACCAATGTTTAAATAAATTTGTGCCTCTGCGATTGGCAAGATTTATGCGATTTTTTAAACCCGATAAAAACAAAAGACGATCAAAATCGTGTGATAAGAAAACGTTCTTCATATCACCTGTATCAAGATACTGCTTCATTTGAAGGTGCTTACAAATCCTTGCTTTTAATGCTGCTTCGACAACATAACCACACATATATACTGCGCCGTCATATAAGCCATTGTCATAAAGCACTTTTGCTTCTTTTAAGCGAGTGATGGCAATTTTCTGCAATTCTTTACGCGTCATATTAAACTGTAACCTCAATTACCTTCATTGTGTCGTTACCGAAGATATCGACAACTTTCACCGCGATTTTACGGCGGCCTTTGGGACATTCACGAAATGCGCTTTTAAGCTCAATTGTCCGGTCTTTCTTCGTGCGGAACGACTGCCATTCGTTCTCAAAAACATAATCGCCAGTCCAGGCCTCTTCGATCGACCCATCATCTTTCTTGACTCGGACTATTTCTTTTTTGCTCTCAAAATCAAAGTCAATTGCCCAGTAGTCGATCCAGTCAGTCCATTTCTTGGTCAGGACATCTCGCTTCATAATCCCTTTGTCGTCTTTGGTGACTTTAATGATCTTACCGTTTTCAACATAAATCTTGGTTCCGCCGTTCTTAAGTGAAGCCTCTACATTAGCGATTGTGTCCTGATTGTAATAAACGCTAAAATCTACAAGCTCAATGGCAACGCCTTTTTTTTGAACGATCGGCTTAACCTCGATATAGGAAACGTCGTGAAAAACGACCTGATTCTTTTCAACCGCGCGTTTATCAAAAACGTCGCGCGGAATATATTTCAAAGCAAGATCAATGCCTTTTGACTTTGCTTCTTCCTGAATGTTAGGAAAAAGCCCCATCTCAAATTCAAAGGCGAGAATATCAACCTTGACGAGCTTCTTCTCTTGGCATTCTTTGATAATTTCTTCGACAAATTTTCGTGTTACCGGTAGATTGATTGGCCCCACAGCAACCAAGCGAGCGGCTTTTTTACCATGAAGCGTTTTAAAACTGTCAACCTTCTCAGCTCTATATGCCTTAAGAATAAGCTCAAGGAAATCTTTCTCGCGTTTAGCAAGTTGTTTCTCTTTTTCCTTGTCCCTTAAATTTGGATTTACGCCGATATAATGCTGACGCTCATACTTGCCAAGGTTTAGGATTTCAAACGCGCGATAATCTTTGCCCGCTTTTTTAAGTTCACGCTGAACTTGAATCATTCGTTTACGCGTCGTGTGAATAGCAAATTTTCCGAGGTCAGCGCCAATCCATTTTCTACCAAGCCTCTCGGCAACCGCTGATGTAGTTCCAGACCCACAGAAAAAGTCGGCAACAACATCGCCGGGATTAGACGATGCAGACATGATGCGTTCTATTAATTTTTCTGGTTTTTGAGTAGGATAATCAAGCCTCTCTTTTGCCACCTGATTGATGTAATCAATATCATCCCAAAGCTCTCCAACCGTCAAGCCGGGTAGCTCATCCAAATATCTAATAAGTTGTTTCTTGCCATTCTTCGTGACATAAATTCGTCCTTGAGCTTCAAATTCTTTGATCTTCTCAGCGCTATAATCACCAAGAGGACAATCCCTACTGTAAAGACGTCCGTCTTTGTCTTTAAAACGAAACTTATTATTTTTTCCAGTCAAATCGTATGGCTTGTAAACATTATTGAAAATATATTTATCCCTGTTCTTCGCATACAAAAAGATATAATCAACTAATTTCCCGAAACGATCAGCCTTTCCACGCGCTCCTTTTATCTCTCCGCTTTTCCAGACGATTTCATTAACGTAATTATCTTTTCCAAAAATCTCGTCCAAAACTACTCGCATATAACTGTTAACGCGCCAATCACAGTGCACATAAATACTTCCGTCTTGAGCCAATAAATCTCGCATCAACGACAGACGCTCATAAATCATTGCGATAAAACTGTCTGCGCCTTTACCCCATGTATCACGATAAGCAAGCTCTTCAAGCACGGACGGCGCCTTGGTGAACTGTTCATCTCCAATCTCGATGTCCATCGAAAAATCAGCACCGACATCGAATGGCGGATCAATATAGATTAGTTTAAGGCCACCTTCTTTTTCAACCTCATCACGCAAAAAGCCGTTCTTAAGACTGCTCAAAATCAACTTGTTGTCACCCCAGATAAGCTTGTTTGTCCAGCCCTTAATTTGGCGGCCGCTCAAATCAAATAGCGTCCCTTGCCACTGATCCTGTGTCTTTTCCTTGCGCGGCTCATCAACCTGTTCGATGACTTGAAAAGGCAAAGCGACATTGCAAATTTCACTCGTCTTGCCATTCCAGACAAGCTCAACTTCACGCTTTTCCTCAAACAGCAAAAAACGATAAAAATCCGGCAATGGTTTGCCGGACTCAAGGTATTTCGTAATATCTCTGATTTCGTTATCTGTCAGCCTCATATCATTCCTCTGTATTGCTTCCCGGTGGTCACAATCCCCTGTTGATGGCACCGCCAGCAAGACCATTATCATTTACAAAAAGTGTATGCAACCCGGACCGGGTCCGCCTAACTTATTGAAGTTACGGAGGGTTACACCAGAAGTGTCCCCCTCTTTGGCTCAATTATATGCTTTAATGTGTGATAAGACAAGAGGAAAGTGCCACTATCAAAGTATAGTGTATTGAGTGAAGAGTATAGAGTGACAGGCTAATCCAAGAGAAATAGTGCCAAATATGGAAGAAAAATGGCGGGAAAAACATTTGAAAGTCGAAATTCGAAATTTGACCGCAATCGAAAGATTTTTCAGCTTCTTCAATTTTCTACTATCGATTTTCGATTGCTCTCTTTTTTCCCGCCGTAGGCGGAAAAAAAGGGTCCAGATACTCTAGAAATCGAATTAAATTCTGATCGCGCGAAGCGCTCGAAAATTTTTTCTCGCCCCCTGAGAAACCTTCCCCCGGTAAGCCCCTAATGAAACATCTTTAATGCACCGCGCCCTGGGGGGCGCTCCCACATTGAGCGTGCAATGGCACTCGCTGGGCCGCTCGCTTCGTGGTAATGCTGAAGAGGGTTCGGCTTTGCTTGCGGCTTTGCGGCTACCGCCGCCCAGCCGCAAAGCCGTAGCGTCCTCACGGCAAGTTTTCAAAACAAAAAAGATATAAGGAAAAGAGCGGGTTCGTCCGCTTGCCGCTACAACATTAAAAAACTCTTTGGACGCGGCACTGCAAAGCCTCTTGCGTTCAGCGCTTTAAACCAACTGCTTGGGCGGGGCGCGGCCCCCACCCCGCGCCCCGCCTAGCGCTATCTTCTCAGAAAACTGCCTCAATTTTTAGGATAGAGGAAAGATAGAACCGTCTTCCTTGTCTATAACATCCTAATTACTCCAATCAATAACGTCTATGCTCGAAGCTATATCCGCCAGAAAGCGGGATGGTTTCAACTCCTTGTTAAGTTCATCAGTCTTAGGACACAATAGATACAGCAATTGTTTTGCTCGAGTCATAGCAACATATAATAGAGCGGCTTCCTTTTCTAGTTCTTCCGGCTCTGTAGCTCCAACTTGAAGAGGGATAGCACCATCAAAAAAGCCGCAAATGAAGACTGCCTTAAATTCATGCCCCTTTGAATTATGAAGTGTAGAAATCTTTACTGCGGAAGTATCACCAATCCCTTCTGCCTTATATTCGATTGCTTTTATCCCCGAGCTATTTAATGCGGTTAAAAGTCCTTTTCGCTCCCAGTCTGACCGAGCTAAGCAGCATATTTCATATGGTAATAATTTCATTTGTTTCATTAAATATTTAATTTCTTTAGCGACGATTTCTGACTCATGCTGGGGATTCTTTGCGATAATAAAAACCGGTTTCTCACCACTAAAGGTAGAGTATGTTGCTGCTGTCTGTGCAATTTCTGGGTCTTCGTCATATCGACCGATTTGTTGAGAGCTTCTCAGCATCGATGCAGAATGCATGATTTCTCTGGTATTGCGATAGTTTTGGCGTAAAACAAAACTCCTCCCTACTACATTTATACCTAAGTTCTTCATAGAATAACCACGAGTATAAATTTTCTGCGCTCCATCTCCAACTAAGAATAGATTACTTTTACATAACAAAGCGAGCTGCTTAACGAGTAGAAGCTCTATTTCAGAAAGATCCTGAACCTCGTCAACAATGATATCCGCATAATCGAGTTCTGGAAACTCTCCGGCTTTACAAAGATATGAAAGCGCTACTCGGTTAATCTCCTTAGGCAAGAATTGATTGCTGGAAGTTAGCGCAATTATGTAACAATCATAAATCTCAAGAATAGTTTTTCGCTGCTCCTTAGTCAATCTTCTAACGCGCCCGGTGCGATCGCAGTCAAGATATCGATCCTTTTCCTGATGGACAAATTTGCCCATAATGTATGCAACCCGGACCGGGTCCGCCTAACTTATTGAAGTTACGACAGGTTACACCAGAAGTGTCCCCCTCTTTTGCTCAATTATATGCTTTAATGTGTGATAAGACAAGAGGAAAGTGCCACTAGCAAAGTATAGTGTATTGAGCGAAGAGGATGTATTTGTCCGTCTATTTTTGTCCGGACATTGATACCTATCGGTTGATTTTAACCGCTGATTGAGCAGGTTCCGCCCCCTAACTTTGTTTTATATAGTTTCTTATTATAAGGAAGTTTCATCAGCAACATACCTATGAGGCAATTATCGCTAAGACCGGAGTAAATCAGACCACAGCTGATAAATACCGAAACAAAAATAAACGCCCAATGCACAAACCATGTTAAAAATATCCCTAATAACACCAAGCTACCGGCAATAAGCCGGACCTGACGTTCTAATGATATGCCGCCTTCGCCCTTAATGACAGGCAAGCCCTCTTTCTGCCAGCGCGTCATACCGCCTTGCATCACCTTTACGCCATGAATTCCTGATTGTATGAGCATATCCGCAGCCATAGGTGAACGATTTCCTGTGCGACAAAGAACAATATACTGTTGTTTAGACTGACTCAGGTCATTCACCTTAGCAGACAATATATCTATGGGGATATTAATTGAATCTTTAATATGCACTTGGCTGAATTCTAAGGCAGAACGGACATCCAATAATTTAGCCTGGGGGGGTTTCTCTACAAGCACCAAGGCGTCACGCGGCGAAACCATTTCCAAAGACACGATCTCCCCTTTCTGATTTACCCGAACAATATTATCAATGTTAAAAGGCTTAGGGATGACCTTTGAGCGCATATTCTGAGCAAAGGCATCTTTATTTGTTTCGTTCAGGAAAAGATTATCCTGTTTCTCTCTAGCAATGGTTGATGAGCGCTTCTCATGATAGTCATGTCCAGGAAACACCGCCGTTTCATCCGGCAGGACTTTTAATTTCTGGAGGGTATCGAACATGGATTCGGGAGAGCCGTTTTGGAAATCCGTGCGGCCGACGCTTCCGATCAAAAGCACATCTCCAGTAAATAATCTGCCTTCTGCGTACAGACTTATGGCATCATCAGTATGTCCAGGAGTATATATAACCTTGATACTGCCTGCACCTAAAGTTATCTCCTCGCCATCTTTAAGACGCCTATCCGCAACGCTAGATATAGCTTTTTCATGCATTAATACCTGTGCCCCCAGATTCTTCTTTAATACTGCGGCCAAGGAAAAATGGTCTGCATGCGTGTGGGTATCGACTATAAATTTAAGTTTTAAGCCTTTTTTCTTTAAATAGCCTGTATATTCTTCTTGCATACTAATATGAGGATCAGTAATCAAGGCTTCATCGCGAGAACTTAATATATAAGAATAACAACTTCCAGCCACAAACTGCTTCATCATAATGTCATTTACCATAATACTGCCTCCTTTTCTCTTATGTATATAATTATAAGCCTAATCTTCTAAATAGATAGTATTTAGGAAAGTCGATTCCCAATGTAAATAGCGCTGAAAATCCCAGAACGATAAGGATTTCTTTTACGGTAAGAACTGGGACAAAAATACCATAAACACCTAGTAAGGAAAATATTATTATAGTTACTAGACTAGAAACGAGTAGTGCTTTTCCGGGAACCGAAGCCCAAAAGTGTCTACGTTCTCTAACTATCAATACTCGAAATTGGCTATTGAATATCAGGTTCAGCATAACTAAAGTGCGTAGCTTCTCCCATTCCAAATGAAAATATTTCGTGCCTATTACTATTACGATTAATCCCTCCACCACCAATAACATACCAGGAATAAGAGATGATAAGGTAATATTTCTCACATTCCACTTATTCGGATTGCTTGTAGATTTTACGTTGTCAGTTGCCAGAGACATGGTTACAAAATCATTGGCAAATACCAAGAGCGACATACCCAGAAGCGAAAGCACAATATTATGCAACCAAAAAAACCCCACGGTCAATAACCCTACGAATTCTATAACCTTGGTTACCTTATTTATAACCCAAGTCAACATACGTTGGTATATCTCCCTGCTTATTTCTATCGCATTAATGATTACGCTTATTCCCGGCTCGGTTAAGACCACACTTGCTGAGGCTTTAGCCACATCAGTTGAATTGCTTACCGCTATTCCCGTTTCTGCTTGCTTAAGCGCTGGCGCATCATTCACCCCATCTCCGGTCATTCCTACCATATGATTTCTTGATTGCAGCAATTTTACTATTTTATACTTGTCTTCAGGGTATATCTCGGCAAATCCATCGCTTTCTTCAATAGACTTTATCTGTTCGTCTTCACTTAAGCCCGCAATATCAGAAAAGCGGATAATTTTATCGCCAATGCCAACCTGCCGGGCTATTTCTTGAGCTATGGCAATATTATCTCCAGTCAGCATGATAGGTTTTATACCCAACTTTCTTGCTTCCTCTATCATATTCTTTGCATCCGAACGAATAGGATCAGATAGCGCCAGCAGTCCTACAAGTTGAAGGTTATCCAGATCACTTCCTTGCGATCTTGCGACTACAATCGTCCTATATCCTTTTTGAGAAAAATCCTCTAGTATCTTCTTGGCATTAGCTATCGTGTCTTGATCAATTCCGCGGCACAAAGCCAGGACAGTTTGAGCTGCGCCCTTAATAACCTTAAAACGCGCTCCATTATTTTCGATAATCCCCTCTGTTCTCTTTAGCGATGGATTAAAAGGCGTGTACAAGATCTGTTTAAACGTATTCAAATCTATCCGCATACTTTTAGCATATTCAATAACCGCAAGATCAATTAAGTCCATTCCCTCTGCTCTAGATGTCAAAGCAGCTAATCTGATAACATCTTCTTTTTGATATCCTGATAACGCTATGCTATCAATAACTGATAATATATTTTGCGTTACCGTACCTGTCTTATCAAAACAAAGTACATCAATAGAAGAAGCATCCTCAATTGAATCAAGCCTGGTTACCAACACCCCTTTGCGACTAAGTTCCATCGCACCCACCGACTGAACAATTGTCATTACTGCTGGGAGCGCCACCGGTACCGCTCCCATAAGAAAAACCACAACAAAGATCAGTATCAAAAAGACGCTTAGGTGAATAAATAGAGCATAGATTGAAACAATGATTGATGCGGCAATACCCAAATACATCATGTATTTAACTACAGCCATCATCACTTCCTCTTGATGCGACTTGGGCTTTGCTATTTTAACTAATTCCGCTGTTTTGCCAAAGTAGGTATTTACCCCGGTATTTACTACGACGCACCTGGCTTCCCCGCGTTTCACTACGGATCCTGCATAAATAACATCTGACGAATGTGCATCTTTAGGCAAAGATTCGCCGGTTAAGGCTGATTCATCAACCGATAAATCACCGCTTATAATCTTAGCATCAGCAGGTACTATATCTCCAAGCTTAACCACAAGTACATCTCCGGGCACAACCTCTCCCGCTACTTCTGTTACCCATTTCCCATCTCGTAATACTTTTGCCTTAATAGCCAGTTTTTTCTTAAGGAGTTCAATTGCCTTTTGCGAACCGCGCGCATGCATATGGCCGATAACGACATTCAGCGTAAGCAACACAAAAATAATTATTCCTTCCAGATAATGCCTCAATACAAGTGAAAGCGCCATGGCCAGTTCCAACAGCCATGGCATAGGACCCCAGTAACGCAACAAAAATTCAAGTAATAAATTATTCTTTTTCTCTACTATTTCATTAGGTCCAAATATGGCAAGACGATTTTTGGCTTCTGGATCGGAGAGACCTTCTGGGGTGGTTTCTAGGAATTGGAGGGTTTGCTCTACAAAAATTGTTTTATAATCGGATGAACTTTTAACTTTTAAATCCATAACTAAGGCCCCTATGAGCTACTACTTACTTTTTCCCTTTTTAACATCCTTATTGCAACCCGGACCGGGTCCGCCTAACTTATTGAAGTTACAGAGGGTTACACCAGAAGTGTCCCCCTCTTTGCTTAATTATATGGCGTTAAGGTATATGAAACAAGAATAATTATAGAAATGGGTTCTGGGGAAAAAGACGAAGCATGAAGTTAACGGAACAGGGATAAAATCGGGCTATAATGAAAGATTTGTTATGGAACTTATTGGTAATAAGCGAATTAGCAACAGCGTCTTGCTATTTTACATCTGTAGTAAAGCCTGTGTAGTAGCTATCGTCTTTCAAGCTTTGTAGGATATATACGTAGAACATATAAGATATTTGCTCTGCTTCGCTCAAAATACTCCACTTTTATAAATTCTCAGAAGCTTCAGCATAGGAGAATTCATTCCGTATTTGAGCTTCGCAGAGTTCTCCGTAGCTTCCAGAGAGTAGAGCGTAGTGAACAATCCTGCTGCACTGCACAAACAAACCCTGTGCAGTTACGCAGGTCACTTCTACGTTTACACTTCGAAGCTCTTTGAGCGTAGAAGTGGGGTGAGTGACGGGATTCGAACCCGCGACATCTTGAGCCACAGTCAAGTGCTCTATCCAGCTGAGCTACACCCACCATAGAAGCAGTATTATAATCTATTCCGGTAGTTTTGTAAAGCGGCGCTGTCGTCCGGGGCTATTCGCTGCCTTTGACCTTGCCATACAGGTAAGCCCTGTAACCCGGGCCGATGTTGCTGGAAGGGTAATCCGCTTTCCAATAGGTATTTATCATATCGGACTCGGTGCCCGAGACCATATTGGGATTGATCGCCACTTTTTGGTTCTGGTTCAATACAATGGCGTAAGGTTTATGCACCGGTTTTACGGTCTGGAACCAATCCGTAGGCAGGATATACCCGCCTGTCTGGGGATCCCTGAATAATTTCTCTCCCAGGGCGATGGCTTCCGGATGCGCCCGGTAGTATTCGTCCAATTGTTCCGGGGCGATGCCCAGGTCTTTCATCCAGACCGGCATTATCGGCTGGTAAGACGAGAACTGCGAAACGCTGAAGCTTTCAGGCAGTATCTCCCAACCGGAATTACTCCCCTTGCCGCGCGAAACCGAAACCTGACAGAACCTGCCGTCCGGCGCCTTGAAAGTTACCAGCAGATAATCGGTGCCGGTAATCCCGGTAGTGTTCAAGTTCACTATATCGACAATTTCAAAAGAACCTTCAAAGATACCGAATTGTTTGGCCAGGAAAAACGCCAGTTCTTTTTCCAGATCTATATTGGCCAGGGAAAGCCTGCGGTTTATGAAATCCACCGCCTGCTGGTCCCGGTTGAAAGCGGGATTCTTCTCCAATAACGGCCCGATCAGGAACCAGCTGCCGATTGCCAGGGCGACCGCGAAAAACAGGATCATCAACTGTTTCATCGCTCTCCTCTTTCTGTTTTGCTTTCCGGCTTCTTCCTGCGATTAAAATAACGGCTACGGCTATGGTAACGAAGCCCGTATCGGTTTTTGGTTACGGTAACGTCATTAAAAGCCGTCTCCGGATGACGATTGACAATACGTCCGCCATTGAAGCGTTGGCGAGACTTCGTTACCGATAGACGAAACTGGTATCGTGACCGTAACCGATAGACGATATTAATACCCGGCATTCGGAAATTCTGCGCTGCGATTAAAAAACACCGGAAAGGCGGCGTTGACCGCCCTTCCGGTGCTGATTTCAACTATCAGTGCCCCTCAAGAAAACGGGGAGATTACTCGTACTGGATATCATCCAGGTAGAATACTATTCCGTCCGGATTGACATCGATGTTCGAAGACCAGCAGAAACCGCCGATGATCGAGGAAAGGTCTTTCCCCTGCAAATCGATGGTATACTGCTGCCATTCCGTGGTGAGTACCACGGGGCCGATGCCGGCTGAATCGGAATCGGGATACTCGCCGGTAATTCCGCCCATCTTGAACTCTTCCACGCGTTCCCCGCCCTTTTCTCCCCTTGCCCAGAAAGTAAGCTTGGTCGCTTTGGAAAGGTTAAAGGAGGTGTCCATATTGCCCCAGTTGTTGGCCGGATATTGCCAATACATTCCCGCCCAACGCGCGCCCTGGCTGGCTTTGTTAGCATAGGTTATCTTCAGACAAGAAGTCCCTGAATGCGGATTGTCTGATGAAGCTGAATCATATTTGATATCGCCGTAATCGCCCATCCATCCGGAGGGGATGAAATGATTCTTTACCGATCCCTTGTCGGAATAGACGATAAAAGGCATTTCTTCCACTTTTTTGCCTTCAGGCTGTACCGTTTCGTCGGCTGCATAGCTGATGTCGTCAATATAGAACACGCATCCGTCCGGATTCAACTCCGCGCTGGTCGTCCAGCCGAACCCGCCGTTAATATAAGAAAGATCCTTGCCGGCGAGGTTTATGCTGTATTCCTGCCATTCATTGGTAAGGGTAACAGGTCCCATTTCCACAGCGGCGCTGTCGGGATACGTCCCCTTGATGCCGCCGACCACGAATTTCTGGATGACTTCCCCGCCCTTTTCTCCCCTTGCCCAGAAAGTGAGCTTGGTCATTCCGGTCAGATTAAAGCCGCCTTTTTTGCTGCCCCAGTTATTCGGCGGATTCTGCCAGTAAATGCCGGCCCAGCCCTGGTTCTGCGACTGCTTGGCGGTATAGGTGAATTTGATGGAGTGCTTGCCGGAATGCGGATTCTCCGCCGACTGCTCATCCATCTGCACATCGCCGAAATCACCCATCCAGCCTGAAGGGATATAATGATTGTCCTTGTGGTTCTTATCCTTGTAAACTACGAATTCTTTTATGCTGTTTGACTGAAAATCAGATTGTGAGGAGGAACTGCTAAGCGCGCTTTCTACTTCCTTTGCGGCGCTTTCCACTTCACTGCCGACTTCTTTGGCGGCTTCTTTTACTTCACCCATTGAATCTTCAAGAGACGCGGTTTCGACGTCAGTCGCGCTTTTGACTTCCTGCGTTTCCGCCGGCGCTTCCTTCGATGCTTCGCTCACCGCCGTTTTAGCGCTGGAATCTTCGGTAGTGGCGGCGGTCTTGGTTCCCTGCGGTTGCTGCACGTTGCATCCCGCAAACAAAAATGCAGCAGCCAATAAGGCTGTTAGAAACTGGCTTTTCATT
>Ga0310040_1001150_pt1 | contig 20451 bp, 28 predicted proteins | sample EPASupsiteHSE623_FD_200237 | JGI IMG/M metagenome (GOLD analysis project Ga0310040, IMG submission 200237) | Bioremediated contaminated groundwater from EPA Superfund site, New Mexico - Sample HSE6-23 (v2) (version 2) | ecosystem: Environmental > Aquatic > Deep subsurface > Groundwater >... | reverse complement strand
CAGAACCAGCACCATGCGGCCATTATCTAGGGTCACATCGGTTGGCATGGGGTCGCTTGCTCTTCCTACGAAAGCTAACAGGGTCTTAACTGCATCGCGGCTTTGCGTTACCGGCCCGGATCGGACCTTATCTAAGAGATTTCCTGACATTTCAGTTTCACCGAATACTACACGGTTCTTTTACTGTATAAGTGTTTCGGTGTATATACATAGTTATACAGAAACGTATTTAAACTCAAACAGTCTTGCATATTGACATGGCGAAGGATGCGCGTGCAGAAAAGACAAGAGTGAATGTGGGCTTAGACCCAGAAGTAGCGCAAGCATTGAAGGAATATTGCGTTAAGACAACTGGAGGGATAAAGAAACTCAGTTCATTGGTGAACGACGCGGTAAAAATATACCTGGAATCGAAAGGTATTGAGTTTGAGAGCGGAGACAATGCCCCGCCCACCGCTTAGTGGTGAAACTGAAACGGCAAGCATCCCTTTGATCGTGGTTGAATATAGCTCTTACCAAGCATAGCTTTAATAATAATTTGAATAATCCTGCATAATAATAGTCACAAAAATGTAATTTCCGGCCCAGGGGTGCACCCCTGGGCAGGATTCCCGAGAAGGGATGATTTGCGTATGTCTAAACTAGCTACAGCAAGCATAAATAACTTGTCATCCTCTGAGATGCAAGTCGATTTTGTACCGCTCGATGATCCTATTCTTGAAATTCACGCCTCGGAGCTGCAATCCCTTCTAAATGAGATGCTTCTCACCCATAACGAGCTTGCCGAACTGGTCCGAGATAGTGGCATTCTCCGAGGGAGAGAGCTTGCCAGGCTCACAGAGGATCATGCCAGGACCTTGAAGGCCGAGAGATCGCCCACAACAAAGCTGATGCTCCTCAATGCCTACATCCGCCAATTTCTAACCAAGATTCGCGATGCTCTGAAGAGCCGCCCTGCCGAAGGCGGAAAGGTTGTGCAAGTCTGTTCTAAGATCATGGCTCGCGCCGTCCAGATTGTCGATTACATCAAGACCATAACTCAGGATGATCCAAAAAGAAAGGAGATTGCCCTAGACTCCCAACAGGCCAGGATACTCTTCTCAGGTGCATCCAAGGAGAAGGTGAGCCGCAAGGAGACCATCAGAGCCATGAGGAGAGCTGAAGCCCTTTGGCCTGCCTTGAAGTGCGGCCACAGGCCCCATGATGGCCGACAGACCACACGTCTAACCGCGAGTGTGGAAGAGCTGCAGGATTCGCCAATAATGGGATACCGTGACCTTTGGCAACGATCTAACCGGGATGTAACTCTTAGCATGTAGGCTGGAGCATATAAGTTAGTACAAAAAAATCTACATTAATTCTATAAATCCGAGAAGGATAATAACTGTTTTCTGTCTGTTCTAGTTTACCGTCTAATACCGTTTCGGTATCGTTTCTATTATAATAGCATATTAATATTATCTCTTTGGCTGGATAGATGTACTTTTCGGACTGTTGCCAGTTGGAACGGTTAAGTAGTGTCACATAATTGGCTTACATCAATGATAATGTGACACTACTCTACTGCAATGGCGGTTGAGACACGTATTGTCTTATCGATTGCGCATCATCACATGGATCAACATCTTTGCGGTCTCATCGTTCTTGCTAAGTGCTTTCTCTATTTTCTTATCCATTTCGATAAGCATCCTCCCCTTGTCGGCCAGATCAGCCCATCTAGCCTTCAACATTTCATGTGTCTCTGGCGGTGCAAGAATTGGATTTCTGAGTCTCCATAGCTGATGCTCAAAAATATAGTCATCGAACACACCCTGACCCGTAGTCTCACGGATAACGTTTCTAGCAAAGATCCTCGGGTTCTTGATATTCGGATGCTTTTCGGCCAGTTTGATTATGACCTTATCAAAAGTATGCCCTGCTTCGAGATAAGCCATGAGTTTTGCTCTACATATTTCACATTGACTGAATCCATGTCTCCATTTTCGCCTATTCTCGATAGCGGGGCGATTCTTTAGATATTTGCTTTCCATGAGAATCAAATCTTGTGTTTTGATTCTTAGTTTATAATGTTGTCGATATTAGGCCAAACTCTATCAAATGGCCGTCAAATACCCATCAAGTATCCTGCGATTTCCGGCGCCTTGCCATGCCATCCATCGACAATCAAGTGACCTGTGGACAGGTGCTAACATCCATCCTGCTAGGAAATCGTTGATTATAGGGCACTACAGAAATTAATCATTCTTCGCCTTATGAAAATAGCAGTTGGCCGCTTCTTATGTAACGGATTCGATCTTTTCTTATGGGGCTTGTTACATAAGAAAGCGGCATTGGAGAGCTATTTGGTCGTTTCCTTGAGCACTGCTGTCCTCGGCAACCAGTTCATTTTTTCATTTGTATCTTATTTGTACTTTCTATTATGTAAAAATGGTTTATTGATATTGTTTTCCGGCCAAAATACTTAACCTTGTACGTAGAATATGCTCTTCATGGTAGGAGTCCTTGAGCAGCTATTCAGGCCACAGAAGAAGGTAATGGGTCAGAAGGCTATGGAGCTGGAGGCGGCCAGGGAGATCCTGGCTGAGGTGTTTGGGGTCCGGCTGCAGGAGGTGGATGAGATGATCTGGAGACGGTTTGAGGCTGAGGATAATGGCTCTAAAGAAGAGGGGCTGTGGCCTCAGGAGTTCTGGCTATAATGATCTGGGTGATTAAGTCGGCTTGTAGCCCTTTGGCTCATCCACAGGCTCGATTGTGGCAATGGCGTGCTTGAATACCAGGATCGGCCCCTTGGCGGTCTGGATGTGGATCTCATAAGGGTTGTATCTATCCAGGATGCCGGTAATTGGCTGGCCACCTGAGACCAGGCGGATAGTGACCTTCTTATCCTTGAGCTGGGGGATAAAGTGCGGGCCAGTTTGCTTGGGCGCGGGCTTGGTTGTTGTTGGATTATCTTCTTCGGTCATCCAATATTCACTTCCAGAACCGCCATCATCTCTATTTCTTAGCCTCTTTGCAAGTCATCTCTCGCACTGAATCTAATTCTTTTTCAGTCTTTCTAATTTCGTTTGAGAGATTTGTGTAGCTAATATCGATTTGTTGAATTAAATCATCTTTCTTGGCATCAAAATCTTTTCGTGCGCTTTCTGTAGTTTCTCCGTAGAGGCTTCTTGGAGAATGTTCGTAAGTTTTCATGGCAGAAAAATAATCCTCGAGCTTTGGCAACAAATCTCGCTGGGCAAGGTGCATATTTCTCTTAATATCGTCCCAGAAGGAACGATGCTCACGGTAACATGGACTATCTGAATTATATCCACCTGATTCAATGATCAAATAATGGTCTTTTGCGACATATAAAGGTCCGACTAAGTAAGTCATTTCTTTAGTTAATTTTTCATGTTTTCTAACGAGTCGATCTGTCTCCATCTGTCGTTTCATGATGCAGGCCTGGCCTGCCATAGTAGTAGATTGGCGTCTAACTTCGGTCACATACTTCCAGGTAACTGCAATTAACACAAATGTACTGATTGTTGGGCCATAGTCTTTGATGAAAATGCCCATATTATTTAATAGTTCCAATATTGCCTCTAATGTTTAACCTTGGCTTTCTTTCTGGCTTGGTGGCAAGGTTTTAAAATCTTTGCCTTGGTCAGCCATCCCACGGCCATCAAGCTATCTGAATCCGTGTCCGGTAATCCCTTGACCTGGTAGATCGTTGATCCTAGGGAATTATAGAAAATAATTTTCTTCATCTTATAAAAATCATTGCCAGAACCGCCACCAGCCTTTTTTCTTGGCTTCTTCCTGGCTTGGTGGTAGCGACTTGGGCAGCTTCTCGGAAATCTGGTGAATATGCGCTCTGAGGAATGAAATCTCATCGTCCTTAAGCTTCAAGGTACTCTGGTAGTTTTCAAGCTTAATTCGCGAAATTTCGGCCTCTGTCCTACCCTGCTCTGCCTCGGACTGTCTCTTGACAAGTTCGTCTTTCAGTCGGTTGTTTTCAGATAGGGCCTCACCTAGGTCCTTCTTTAGCTTTGTAATCTCGCTCCTAAAGCCTTTGAACTCTTCCCATCGTTGTGTGGCCTCGGATGTGACTTTATCAAGCTGCAGCTTAAGCCGATTCTGTTCACCGTCTTTCACCTCCAGCTCTTCATTGAGGTGCGCTATCTCCTGGCCTTTTTCATCGAGGGCGGTGCTAAAGTTCACCGCTTCTTCACGTAGTTTCACCGCTTCGTTCCGGAGGTTCACCGTCTCGATGCTCTCTTGTTCACCGCCACGGTGAAGGTATGCCTCAATCGCTATACGCACCCATTGAGCACGACTCACCTTCTCTTCACCGGCTTTCTCATCAATGCGGTGAACAAGTTCATCGTCCACAAGGCCATAGACTCGCTGCATCATTCACCTCTCTTGCACTATTGCGGTGAATGGACGGTTAACTTCTTCACCGTTTTGGTGTCGGATCGCTCAAAAACCTGGGGCTCCTTCACCGCCACGGTGAAGATTGTTCACCGCACCGGAGTGCCTCTGGGTATATATGCATCGATAGTTATCCAAAGCAATTGCATGGCGAAGGGGCAAAAGCGATATACCAAAGTGGATGGGGAGGCAATTTTTATCGATGAATCTGGGAATCCCGATTTATCTTCTGATTCCATCGAACTTTATCCTTATTACGTTGTAGGATTTGTCTATTGCCAGAGGCCGTCTCAGCTTCGAAATGATTTAAAAAATCTGTTAAAGAAAGTGCATAAAAAAAAGAGGTATCCCCCTGATCTCACAGAACTGAAGTTCTACCTTCCCAGGGGAAAGCTCGTAGTGCAAGGCTATACTCATGAGCAGATAAATGTTTATGAGAAATATCTTCCCGCCATAAGGGAAAATGCTATTGAAATTATATGTTCCAGGGCGTCGGGAGTCTTTGCGGCTGTTTGTGACAAAAACAGTAGGACTCAACCGACTTGGACTCCTGAAAGACTCGGGAATTATGTTTTTGCTCAAACCTTGGTTCGTGATGTGATGAATAACATTTCACCTAGCTATCTGCCATCCATTCTATATGACAAGGGACGATTAACGTTAGATCGAACAAAAAAATTTGAAGATTATATCTCAAATAAGGACCTCTATTTTGAGAGAATTGGGATCAAGTCCTATAAAGGACAAATACCCGTCCCGTTGGAGCAAAGTTCTCATATGGAGCCGGGTATTTGGGCGGCGGATATCGTAGCGGGGTCCTTTGAATGCAAATACAAGCATAATGAGCCTGGTTATTCCTATTTACTTAGAGAAAAATACATAGCAAGCGGGGAAAGATTGTATTGGCCCAAAGAAGAAGGAAATGGATCTGTGAATTAAAATAAAATAAAGAAGAACTAATTAAGGACAGCCCCTTGGTATTTCCACTGGTTAAACCAATTCAGGCAAACGACCCTCTCGCCTCCAAAGAGACATGGTTTCCCAAGGACTTACCTATCCACATCTATACGGCTCGTCCTTCATATATATAAGTTTGGGATTGACATATATGTAGGTAATAAATATATATGCCAGTTACACGCACTGCCTTATACAACCTTCCCGGCCTGGCATAAATCGGCCTAAATCCGCTTCTGGCAAAGTCGTCATTCCATACACTATGGAATTTTGCACAAGCTGACTTGATCGGCCTGCTCATAGCGATCCATCCCGGCCACTGCTGCCGATCACGATAAGGCCATTTCTTGGAGCGCACACCTATGGGGGTTGGGTCGGAAAGTATGTTTATTCATCTCTTCCAGGAGCTGAGAATAAGTCTGTCCTGCTCTCTTTAGCTCTGATAACTCAGTCCACACGGTCTCTGTTACCGGTATACGTTTAGTAGCGAGCATGGTTATATTGTAAGGATTGTAACTAGATATATCTTGCAGTTTGCTCAATCTGCAAGTTATTCATAGTCGGTTATGCAGACATCCAGGCCACAATCGCAGCCCATGATATTTTTATAAATATGCTTTCGCCTCTGTAAGTCATGGGGTTGCGCTCCAAGAATATCAAGTACCCATCAAGTTTTACTGATATCGATTAATCGCAATCGGGCAATTGTCGTAAAAGTATTCCATAGTGTCTGGAATGACCAGGTAGGCAGAAGCGAAAAGGAGCCCAGTTAAGTGGATGGCAAAAAGAGAGATGGATTCTTGCAGGTTGCACGTACTGATACCTGTAGTGTCACATCGATAGCAATGTACTTATATGATGTGACACTACTATTCTATGGTGAAGCGAAATGACCCACAGTACACCTGCCAGGACAGAAGCCAGAGGATTGAAACAGAAAGCAAGCCAGCTCGTCAGGGATTCAAGGGCGCTGGAAGGCATCGAGGGCACGGCTCAATTGGCCGGGGAGAGGCAGGCCGAGGCAGCCAGGTTGCAGCAGCAGGCCCGCGAGCTGCAGGAGCGGGCCCGGCTGGAGGATGTCAATGTGTGGGAGGACTCCATCGTCACGCGGACAAAAAAGGGCGTGAAGAAATACGGGCGATGGATGGCAGGCTGGAGGGAGGGCGACAGGCTGCGCAAGGTCTACCTGGGGAGCTGCAAGAAGCTGAGCCAGGCCGAGGCCCTGCAGATGGCCAGGGCGATGAAAGCCATGCCCCTGGGAATGGCTGACCTCTGCAAATAACGAGGGTCACCAAGCTATCTATTTTCTGCAAGCTGCCAGCGTCCGGTGTTACCCCTCACGCCTCCGACCTGATGCACCCTTAACCGCACCATTTCAGGAGTCAAATTCAATTCTTGGGCAATCTCCCTGGTTGTGGCCGGCCTGGTCAGGAGGATGTAACGCACGCGCGAGCGCTCCATTTCAATCGCAGCTCGTCTTTTTTCAGTCGCGGCACGCCTTCTCTTGTGGTCGTCTGCTGCACGCATCGCTTTGAGGACAGCCATGAGGGATCCACTTTTCATAGCCTCGATATTAAGTGGCACGCAATATAAATGAGGTGGGAGTTTTGCTAGAAGTCGCACCGGTTGCGCTGCAAAGCCGAGGAGCAAAAGTGATTTACCTTCACACGAACATATGCTATTCATCTCGGTGACCCTGAGATAACAAGGCAAGGCATAGCACGGCATGGGATAAGGGCAGGCAGCTTCGAGCTGCCCAAAACTTATCAAATTAATATAAGGTGGATATGCCTTGACAAAAAAAGTGATGAAGCTAATCGATCCCTACACCGGATTGATGGAATGTAAGGTTTGTGGCCAAAGGCATCTCTCAAGCATCAAGCCAGGAGGAGGGTATTATCGTGGCTCCTGGCAATGCACTAACGGCTGCCGGCTGGAAGAGATAGAACCCGTACTCGACGAAGAGTTCTTCGAACGAAGTAGGGAGTACTTCAAGAAAGCCTTTGAGATGATTAAGCGTGGCAATCGAATCTAGGTAATGGGTAAGACTTTTTTTTTGTTTTTATGAATCGGCTTTATGTATTCTACACTCGCGATTCTCTCCGTTCTAGCCAGTACAAAATGAGGCGGTGGGAGGGGGGCGATTGCCATCAGGTGGCCTGAATATGCCGCTATTATTATTCACGAATCTTTTAAAATCGATTTAAGGGCATGAATTCCGGCCATGATATACTCTTCATACACTCGGCCTTGGGGCCGCCAAATTCTAGGCGGTGGCTTACCCTGGCCGTAAGATTTGCCGTCCCTCGCGTCTTCGTCGGGCTGATTATAGTTCTATTACATTATTTTCGTTTCCTTGTAAAATGTAATAGAACTATTTGCGTGCCGAGCCAGCCAACAATAGTTACTTTAGGCTTAACTTAATAAATTTAAAAATTATTTCATCAAACATGTCCCCTCATGTTCAAATCATATATTCTTTCCACTGTTCCCTCAAAATCGCATAGCACCTAACCACTATCAAGCGCCCTCGTCCCGGAGATTTATTTTTATAAACATGCTTTCGGGGCCGTGAAGTATGGGTGTGCGCTCCGAGAGTTGGCTATTCACATAGTGTATGGAATAGGTGGGTTGGCAAAAGAGGTTTTTCGGTCGTCTGGGTGTGTGGCAAATATTTTACGAAGTGGTGAGAGGTATGTTTTTCCATTACAGTGTAAATATAAAATAGTTAAATGCAGTTGCCGCTTTATCAGATGTGTGATGAGGCAATGTTGCACTACTGATTTACGGCGAGACATTGGTGTCTGGTAGGAGGACAAACTGCCGCTACCGGACAAGACCGTCACCCCGTCCAGCAACACTGAGCAGGGCGCTGCATACATCAAATATTATCATCGTTCGCCGGAACGCCCAGGCGATCTCGGAGATCCTCAAATGTTCTCATCCCAGGCCTACCCCATTTAGTTAACATTTGCCGTGCTTCAACAACATCTTTCGGATCATTGCACATTATATGATCCAATATGCAATCGGAAACTTCTGATATCGGTAACCCTAGTGGAGGTTCCTTCATCAAATGGTTGAGCACGTCCAAATGATCATCTACGAGAGCTTGACGGGCCATGGCTTGCATGTTCGCGAGTTCGGTCGTTACCTGGATAGTCTTGGATTGCCCGTCTCTCGATTTGCGGGGAGGTTCGGCTTTTGCCACATAACCTGCACCCATGTAGTCAACTTTGACTGCGGAATATCCCATGATTTTTAGCATTTTTTCGGTGAGCGTGAAGATGGATGCTACCATGTCATCGTCGAGCACACGCCGCGTGGTTTTTTCTGGGATTTTATCAAGAACTTCATTAACTTCTTCCAATTCAGATAGAATTTTTTTGACCTTACGCGAAACTCGATAATTAAAGTTGGCTTTTGCTTTATCCTTTTTACCAAGCTTATCGTAGTTTTGTAGTATAACTTTCTCATCGGAACTGAGCATAATCAGTTATTCATTGGCATACTATTTAAATGTATTCAAGATTATATTCTTGATCTCAGTATAGTATATTAATAAAGTTAGAATTTGGCTCATTATCTACATAATCTTAAGATTATATAAGATTTAAACTACAAATTTTGTAGATTTTGATGGAAAGATGTAAATACGAAAACGCCCTATGCTAATAATATGAAGAGACGAATCGTAAAAAAGCAGAAAAATGCGGAGGGCCACTGCCTCGTATCGATCCCGAAAGAATTCGCGGCACGATTACAGGAAGTTGATTTTTTCCGAGTCGTTCTTGACGACGGGCGACTGATATTTTCCCCTATCGAGGTATGAAAATGGAATGTATTAAAGGCCCAGGGCCGCGAACCCTGAGCGACAGAACCAAATTAACAATTACGAACCATGTCGTCACTGGATTTAAGCTTTTCTTCGATGACGAGCGCGCTTTTTGCGGAGCTTGCTTCAAGCCGCGAAAAATGCTCGATGATGACCTGGGCGATATTCTCTCAAGGTCGGATTTTTGCCAATGCTTGAGGCGAGGCCATGCCTGAGACCAAAAAATCTTCCGCCTCCCCACGGCCCCGGTGCCGGGAAACTGAGGAACAACACTATCGATATTCATCTCTATGGAATCACGAGCAAGAATGGCTCCCTTGGCAATCAAACGGCCAGGGGCACGGCCTCAAGCAGCATCGAGTGACTGGAGGCGGTCACGTTGAGGAGGCAGTGGATCACAATCAGCAACCCCAAAAGAAAATCAAAGGGATCTCTTCAAGGCAATGGGCGAGGCGGTGATGATGGCCGAAATTCCCCCCCGTCCTTCCCCCCTTTCCGTTAATTTCGATCAGATTCCCGGTGAGCTGCGATACCTCAATCAGTGGGTTTTGTGGCGCTACGTGTGGAAAGATGATAAGGCAAAGTGGGATAAGCCACCCTTCCAGCCCAACGGCAAACTAGCGAGTTCGACGGCGGCTCTTACATGGAGCCCTTTCAAGACGGTGGAATCGACCTATAAGAGCGGCTTGAATCTGCCTGTAGACGATCCCCTTCATTTCGATGGTGTGGGCTTTGTCCCTCATGCAGTCGGAAGGGCAGATCTTCAAATAGTGTTTGGAGACCTCGATAAATGCCGCGACAAAGAGACCGGGGCGATCTCCTCCGACGCTCTGCAAGACCTGCAGAGCATAAATTCTTACTGCGAACCCTCACCAAGCGGAACGGGCCTAAGATTTGTGGCCCGTGGTGCTCCTCCCTTCCCGCCAGGCAAGGCAGGCAGGAAGAAGGGCGGCATTGAGCTTTACCAGGGAGGTCATTACCTCACTATCACCGGCCAAAGGCTACCAGAATATCCCGCAACCATTGAGAAGAGGCCCGATGAGCTTAACGCATTCTACCAAAAGCATTTCAGTCAACCAGAGCCCGATCAGCCAAAAGAGGAAGCGCAAAAGGGCAACGGCTCAAAGTGGACTGATGAGCAGGTGATGGCACTTGCATCTCAGTTTCATAACTCGCCCAAATTTCTGTCTCTGATGAGTGGTAGCATGGAAGGCTATTCGTCTCAATCTGAGGCCGATTTAGCATTATGTCAGCTAATAGCGTTTGTGACAACGGACCCGGCGCAAATAGACCGAATCTTCCGAAGGTCAAAGCTCTACCGTGAAAAGTGGGATCGGGAAGATTACCGCCAGAGCACTATCTGCATGGCACTGGAGCGCACGACCGAGCACTACAGCGGGAATGTGTGGAATGACAGCGAGGCAGGAACGGGCCCGGCCATAAGGATCGTAACAAAGGACGATCCCAAAAGCACTATCGGAGTGCACCCTGGCACCGGTGCGGTTAATCAAGTTGTGGAAATGGAAAAGGACGGAACCAAAACTAAGTTCCTATCATGGGTGTCCGATTGCACCGTTTATATCCATACAGAGACCAGGGCGAAGGATGACACCGAATTTATTTTCGTAGGTACTGGAGCGGTTGATAAGAGAGCTGTGGAATTCACCCTACCCGCCAGCTCCTTAGCAGACTCACGAAAGTTCAAGGCGGCCCTTATCAATGCCTTTGGAGCTAAAAACAGAGTCGGTAAGCTTAGTTTTGAAATGGTACAAGAAATATCCCTAAATCCTCGGCTTATGGAGAGGATCGAAACCCCGGCATGGAAAGAGAATATTCCGCTGTTGCCTGGCATTGGCCTAATCGAGAATGTGGAATTTAGGCTCTCTTCCAAGATCCCGGCGGCGGTCTGTGATGGGGATCTCGATAAAGCCAAAGCGGTCCTGCAGAAGCTTCTGAGGGTCCATAAATTCGCTCCTATCCTAGTTGCCTCCATTCTCGGATCTCCAGCTATTGCCCGATGGCATAAGAACGATAGATTTGGCTTAGGGCTTTGGGGCGGTACAGGCACACTGAAAACAAGTACAACCCTGGCGGCAATGGGGATCTATGGGACCGGTTATTTAGACGGCCCGAAGCTGAAGGCAGGAAAGGGCGGATCGACCACAGTTGGGGCAATGGAAGTATTCGCGGCGGCTGGATTCTTGCCACAGATATACGACGATGTTAAGACTGTGGACTCAAAGGACGCACAGAACTATGTTGCTGTTATTCACAGTGCCCTTGAAGGTGAGGAGAAAACCAGAGGGAAGAAAGATGGCGGTCTCCGAGAATCCAGGGATTTTACGTGCATACTGATAGTGACCGGCGAAGTGAGACCCCAAGAGGCTTCAACCTCCGCAAGGGTCCTTAATCTGAATTGGTCTCACGCAAACGGGCCTCTCCTCACAGAAGTTCAGAGTAGTGCGGCGCTACTGCCTGTAATTGGATATCACTGGTTAAGGTTCCTGGCAGGCACCGATTTTATCTTAGGCAAGGATTTTGAAGCCTTTAGATCTAAGAAGATGGAAGAGTTCTTAGGTCTTAAATATACCAATCCGGGCAGGCTGGCAACTATCTACAGCCTTCTTGTGAGTGTGTGGGATCTCCTGGAGACCTCGCCCCTAGGAGACGTGTTCACAGAAGCCCGAGAGAGCTTCAAGGCGGTCCTTCGGGAAGCCACAGCCACGCAAGGCGCTGCCGTGACCGAGGAGACAGAGATTTCAAGGTTCCTGAGCGGCCTGGAAGAGCTTCTTGCAAGCAACCCCGGCATGATTCAATCTGTGGACGGCAAGAAGACCATAGCCGGGGCGATCATAGGCAAGTGGATGGATAAAGGCCTGTTCCTACTGCCCGCAGAGACCTTGAACGAGCTGATGAAGATCAAGGCATTCAACCAACAGCCAACGATAGACAGCATTACCCAGGCTCTAAGCGAGAAAGATTTGCTGGTTCTAGGTGAGGATAGACATCTCAAATACAGGTGCCGTTTGAACGGTGGGAACCCCCGTGGATGGTACATCAAGGCCGAAGCGTTCCCGCTAAATTCTGAGGTGATCCCACAATATGGGAACGCGAAAAACGATAACAATAAGCCCACTGTTCCCACGTTCCCACTGATCCCACAGAAAAAGAATGAAAACATTTCTGAGAAAAATTTGGGTGATTTTGTAGACCAACAAAAGAAATTGAATGAAAACACCGGGAACAGTGGGAACAGTGGGAACATAGATAGTATAGATAGATTAGATGATAGTGATTTTGATAGTAAAGTAAGTGTTCCCATGAGCGTTCCCACCAAGGAAAAGAGCGGGAACACCTGTGGCATAGGCCCACATCCTCGCAAAGACGAACCGACACCGCCCAAGAAAAACGGCGACTTCTCGGCAGATGAGGCAGCACTTCTCAAGCGGATCTGTGGACGGATGCAGCAACAACACCCCGGCAAGCCGATCAACGCGTTTGAGCTGGCAGTGTTGATGAGATCCAACGAACTCGATATTGGCATCGAGCGGTGTGAAGAATGGATCGAGCTGGAGGCCGGAGAATGACCGAACCCGAAGCCTTGCAACAGCAAACATAGCCCCCAAGTGCTTGCTGCTTTAGGCAACCATATTTTAGATAATTTAGCGTATTTGAATATTGAATAATTCATTATCAATAAAAGTAGAAGGAGCATGATATGAAATGACAGACTCTAAAAATTGGATGACAGAAATGAACGACCTGATCGACGGCGACTACGTAAAGTTCGATGACGGAGATGAAAAGATTCTTAAAGTAATCTCTAACCCCGTCGTCGGCCCAATCGAGTTCACCCAAAAAGACGGCAGCAAAAAGATAAACAACGGCCTGAAGATTGAGGTCATGGTAGGAGATAACCCGGCAATTAAGCATTGGACTGTAACTTCTAAAGGCCTAATGACTCAGATCAAGGCACTTTGCAGGAAAGAAGGACTTGGTGAAAATCTTGCAGGTTCTACGTTGATGGTTGTCGCCAGCGGGACCGGCCTACAGAGAACTTACTTCCTGAAGCTTCTAAAGAAGCCAGCAGCAGATAGCGGTGCGGCCTGGCTGGAAGAGCAGAAAGCAGGGGCTCAATAGGCCCCTCTGAATAATCATTTTTGAATATTCTGTTAATTATATGGAGATATTCAATGAAAAAAGGCAAGTCCAAGACCAGGAGAGCAAGGGCCAACATCGTTCGGCGTGATGCTGCCAGGATACGACGCGATGCCGGGAAGAGCTACGACCCGAAGCGTTACGATAAACCGGTATCGGAGGAGAGGTAACAGTGAGCCGAAGGTGCACCGTGTGCGAACATTCCGATGTCCAGGAAATCAATAGGCGGCTGGTCTCTGGCGATTCAATCGCAGGAATAGCGCGGGATTCCGCGGTAAGTGAAGACGCTCTCAGGCGACATAAAGAGGGCCACATCTCTAAGACCTTGGCAGCTTCCCCATCTGCAAAAGAAATGACTGATGCTGATAGACTTTTCGCAGAGATCGAGACGGTAAGGACGCGTGCCTTGTCATTGTTGGATAAGGCCGAAGACGCAAGAAGCACTAAAGTTTATGGCCCTCCGAGTGCATACCTCAAGGAGTTTCGGGAGTACATCCGCTTAATGGCTGAATTGAGCGGCCAACTTGCCTCGCAACCGCAAATAAATATCCTAATCAATCCTGAGTGGATCCAGCTGAGAACCGTGATCACAAACGCCCTAGAGCCCTATCCAGATGCCAAGCAGGCGGTTTTGAATGCAATTCAATAAAGATCTTGCTCATGCCTTGAGTCCGTCTGCGTGGGCGAAAGAATATTTCGGCCTCGACCTCGACCCCTGGCAGATCCAGATGCTTGATTCCCCGTCCAGGCGAGTAATTCTAAACATCCATCGTCAAGGCGGCAAAAGCACCATGAGTTCTCTGGCCGTTCTTCATACCGCATTGTTCCGGCCAAATAGTCTGTCCCTCATCATCGCCCCTGCGCTCAGGCAGTCCCAGGAAAATTTCAAAAAAGTGCGGTGGTTCATCGATCAGCTGCCATCATGTCCCAGCTTCGATGAGTCCACAAAATTGAGCCTCCAATTTGATAACGGCTCACGAATCCTCAGCCTTCCGGGAGGCAGCGAGGGCGCAACCATCCGAGGCTTCTCCAGGCCGGATGTCATTGTCGAGGACGAGGCGAGCCGTTGCTCAGACGAGCTTTACCAGGCCCTCAGGCCCATGATGGCCACAAATCCACACTGTAAGCTGATCCTCTGCAGCACCCCTTGGGGCCAAAGAGGCCATTTTTATAAAATCTGGGCAAAAGAAAGTGATTGGCTGAAGCTCCGAGTGGTAGCCTCTGAATGCAAAAGAATCACTCAATCCTTCTTGAACGAAGAGAAGAAGGCACTCGGCCCATGGGTCTTTTCGCAGGAATATGAGGGCGAGTTCGTAGGCGATGAATCGCAACTCTTCACGTTGGCAATGGTTAAACGAGCACATGACACGACAATTCCAATCGTATCTTTAGGAGGCTTCTGACATGCGATATTTTCTGTTGGGCTTTGACCCGGCTCAGATGCGTGATTATGCCGCTTTGGCCGCCGTTGAAGTGACTCGGAATGACAACGACCTGCTCCTCAGGCTTTTCGCCCTGGAGCGACGGCAAAGGCTATCTTATCCCGATCTGGTTTCATGGGCAGCTGCAGCTCTTAAAATCCCGGATTTCAACACAAACGTTACTCGGCCACCGGAGCTAGTGCTCGACAGTACGGGCGTAGGGATCGCAATTAGGGATCTTCTTATAAAAGCTGGTGTCTCTCCGATAGCGGTCTCCTGGACTTCGGGGAACGTTGTAACCAAGGACGACGAACGAAATTATCATGTTGGCAAAGCCGTGTTGGTTGGAAAGTTTATTGCGGCTTTTGATGCTGGACGGTTCCTAGTAAACCCGAATCTTCCGATGTACCCGCAGTTCGAAAAGGAGCTATTGGCCTATAAAGCAGAGATATCAAGCAGAGGAAATGCGGTCTTTGAGGCCGGAAAGGGCGAGCATGACGATTTGCTTTCAGCCTGCATCCTCGCAACTTGGTGGGCGGAGGCAAGGCCGAAGCCTAAACCGCAGCCTCGCCTCGTTCTCCCGCGAGCCGATCACACAATCACTCCATCCTGGCGGATACCTTCCATTTTGGACTCGCCCTTCTCGAAGCGATAATTCGCACCTGGCAACCTCCAAACGCAAAGCCTTGTGAATGGTTTTATGCATTTACATATTATTATCAGAATTAGTGATTTTTGAGGATGAAATGACGAAATTTACTAGCAAATTAATCAAAGTATTGGACAATCCCGGACAGTTAACGACATCGGCGAGGTGCAAACCATGCCAATAGCACAGTTCGTTTTGATCGACGGCGTAGATGTCTCGCCCTGGGTGATGAACATCGATACCGATATCCTCATCCCCTCCACAAACGAGAGTTTTGTCCAGCAATGCGACCTGACCCTTTCAAACGCTTCGGGACGGTTTGACGGCATGATAAGCGCTCCGGGATTTGGTGACACCATAACCCCGCAGTCGAAAATAATAATTGTTTTGTATTCAATCGAATACAACAAATCCGTTAAAGAGCCCAACGTTTACGCCACTCTTGTCTTTGCAGGGCTTGCCCAGAAGGTGGACCAGGGATACTTGACAGTGAAGGTCAGCGCCGGCAGCACCGACACGAGCGCAAACGGCTATCTTTCTCATGATATCCACAAGCACAACGGCAAGTCAACCAGCCCGGCCTTGCAGGACGTTCTGGCCATGTATAACCTGCCCCTCGGAACTATTCAGATCCCAACAGGCATGGAGAAAAGAGAATGGGTGTTCCTGCGAGACCAGAGCGGCAAAGGTGTCCTGGATTACCTGTCAGACTGGGATGGCCATGAGACTTATGTGAACGAAAATGGGCAGCTCACACATGTTCCGCCTGGAGTTGAGGGCACTAACCCACCCTACACTGGCCGCATGAAGGTCCCTCAGTCCAGTGAATCCGCCATAGGGTTCTGCGATAGAGTCATGGTCCGAGGAGGATCCTTTTTAAGAGCAACAGAACCCGGTGCCGAGCACTTGTCAGACAAAGCGATTGGTTATGAGACCAACCAGGCCGACTTAGCCGATATCCTGGCCAACGAGAACGGCGAGGGTGGTGCTGAAGCCGCAGCCGAGATGATAAAAAATTATGGCTGGATCAGAGCTCCTACATTCTTCTTCCCAGACTGTACGACGCCCCAAGAATGTCACAACCGGGCGATTCGCCTCCTGGCGAGGTACATCACTTACTGGAAACGCAGCGTTCCGGCAGTAGTCGGCAGGTCTCCTAAACTGCGATCCCGCATAGAATACCAGTACCCGCGGCTCATTGACATGGCATGGCAACTGAGCACAGTCTTCACAGGCCGCGTGGTCAGATGCAAGACGAACTTCTCAGCTAAAACGGGCTGGGTGTCCTACATAGAGGTCCAGCCTTTCGTTATCAACTCAGCTAACTCCGAGCAGATCTACAGCGCCCAGGAGCTGGGAACTTGACCCTCCCCTACATCCCCGGGACTGTCACGTATGGCCGAAAGGGGTCTCATGCCTATGGCACTGACGACCCTGCTATTCTCATGGCAGACTTCGGCCCTGACAGCCGGTATATCCTGTGCAGCAAGCGTCTGGCAGTGGATGTCTACGCCAACAACCCGGACTATGATACATCTCTGCTTAAGCAGGGCCTCAAAGACGGCTGGCTGATCCTGGTGATCAACCCCACCCTTTACGAGTCCCTGAGCAATCCCCTGGCAGCTATCCGGGCCATAAAATCAGATGCCGTGATAGACAATGGGTGGTATAAGTTAATCGTGATCCCTGAGTGGGGGAAGAGGCGCTAATCCTGGTCTATCAGCCGTCTGATGGAAATGGTCACGGGTACTTAAAAAATATTTAGGTGATTTTTATGGCGATTGTTTTAGATCCGACTTACGAAGCGATTTCTGACATTTTGGCCGCCGACGAATTGAACCCCGGCGAACCATGGGACGGTCGCACTATCGTGCCTGCCAATACATTGTTCGATCCGACTGTCAAAATCATGGCTGTCACGAACCGCGATATCTTGATAAAAGTTTGCGGTATGATGGTGCCTGCGGATTCTCTGACTGTCAATAGCACCGAGGACATAAAGCCAATTTACGGTGCATCGCGTCCGGATGTGTTTGGTCTCTCTGGTGGTGATATCGGCATTAATTATTCTGTCGAGTTTGGGACATGGCTTCAGGAGGGCCAGGCCGATGCTTTGAGGGACGCTCTGTTCTCCGGCCCCAAAGGGCGAGCAGTGTACCACAGCGTGAGCGTTTCGTATCTGGGGGATCCAGCCATCCGTCATGCCGGGCGGCATCCTTTGATCTATCTGGAAGCGTGTAAAGCAAAGGCCGATTCATGGGTATTTTCGCAAGGCTCCGTTGGCAAGAGCAAATTCGACGGGATCGCGTCACGATATCAATGGTACGGGGAAATCTGAGCGTGCAGTCCACCGCGTGAACCGAGCCTACACGGGGTAAGCTACCCCTCCCGGCCCGTGTGGGCTGGAGGAGATCAGTGAAGACCTCATTTTAGACTGTTTAACGTCACTGCACAACGATTATTTATTTTTCAATATGCATTGACTTAGAACAGTCTAAAATACGATTCGCATCCTGCTCCCTGGCGCGCGTTCCCGCACGCCTACTTTTTACGCATATCGTTTATCCCTATGCTCGATTCGTCAGTTTCATTTAGTTCTATGACATTTCAGAAAGCTTTAAATATAATGTCATAGAACTATTGTATATGCACATTACAGATGCGGGAAAGAAAAGAAAGACCCTGAGGGCCGAAGCCCTGGAGCTGACCAGGGATGCAAAGGCAGCGATGAAGGCGGCCAAGACCTTACCCGATGCCGGAGAGAAGGCTCGTGATCTGGAAGGCCGGGCGGATCTGCTGAAGGCCGAAGCTGAGGACCTCAGGAATGTGGTCCGGCTGGAAGATCTCGGTGTGTGGGTGATGGAGAAGGTCAAGACCACAAAGAAAGGCAGCCGGACCTATGGCTACTGGATGGCATCCTGGCGAGAGGGAAGCAAGGTACGCAACGTGCATTTGGGCAGCTGCATGAAGATCTCCCGCGAGAAGGCCACCGAAAAGGCCAGGATGATGAAAGCTGAGGCGTTGGGGATTCGGGCTCCAAATTAGTTCTATGACATTTTTTGCAATATCTAAAGAAATGTAATAGAACTATTTTGTGGCTGCACTCATGGGCACGGTGCTGTTGCTCCTCTTCATTTCATAAACCCAGCACCTAAGTTCCTGCGTCCACACGCCACCCACTGCCCGCACTCGACACCGGGCAACGCTGTCGGTTAAGCCCGTGGCCGCTGTGATCTGCCTGGTGGTGACAGGCCCCTTCATGAGCATGGCTCGGACCTGTCCCAGCTCCTTCTCGATCCTGGCCGCCGTCATCGCCTTATCCAGTATGCACCGTTTGATTGCAATGGCATCTTTGAGGAACATGTCAAACCATGCTATTTTGGTATATCTATATAGATTTGCTGAGATCACACTTGAGACTTGGAGGCTATTACAGGAATCCAGAACTCAATTGTCCTCCCGTCAGAGATGTGGTGACAGCCGTGAAGGGGTGAGAAGGCTATTGCAGGAGTGTAGTGTCACATTATCAGGGATTCATGTCTATGATGTGAAACTACTAAACCGTTGCACCTGGTAATTGATCAAGTCGCACAAAAAAAGAAGCTAGGCCCCATCAAAAAACCAGCCATTATAGTCCATTCTCTCCCTTCATCTTCCGGACATAGTGCTTGCCGAGAATCCGTGTTATTGCGGTCCTCTGGCCGCGCAGCGTTTCAAGCTTAGCACCGAGGTAGTCCGGCACGAGATACAGCCTCTTGTTAAGCTGCACCTTCAAGAGGGTCTTACTGGCCCGGTCGAGGCCATTCAAAACACCGCGCACCTCTTGTAACTCCTCTATGAGTTTCGGAGGGGCGTCAAGAGCGTCAATCATTCACATCACCTCCTGCGCGACAGTTGCGTGAAGTGGATCGGCCATTTCAAGATGCGCGCATGTGGGTTGGATAACATCGTCCAGTGCATCACTGATAAACTTATTTGAGTTCCTCATCATTCTCCAGAAGGTCACGAAATCCGGCCCGCCGTTGCTTTTTACAAGGGCAAGAGCTGACAGCCGATCTATGCAGTAATCTATCTTCTCCTCACCTGTATTTTTATTTAATTTTGTGTACTCTCGGACCCAAGCATAGAATGTGATCCTGTCGCCTTTCGCGGGATTAAAACGTGCTATGGTCTTTCCCACAAAAGCCCAAACGTGATCTACAGGCACAGCAAACGATCCTGCATATAGAAGTACGTCTCGTAGGCAAATGGTCGGCTCCGCTCCTCGATAGGGAACCTTTCGCAGGCCGAAAGCGTCCACCGTAGCTGAAAATGAGCACTTGCAGCCTAAAAACGGCTGGAGCTGACTTCTCATACACCGGCCTCCAGGCGGCTGGACCTGTGGTTGTGATGTTTTATCCCGGCATCGATCCCCGCCGCCTTAAAAACGGACGCGGGGACTCTCGGCATACGTCGCGTGCTCCTTGCTCGGCTGGCCTCTTGCCGAACTATACGGTGGATCTGGCGCAGAGTCACGGCCTCAGCTTTCCTGACCTCCTCCAAGGATTTCAAACAACGGATGCTATTATTGACTATCAGAGCCATGCTTTCGCCAGTTGCCGCAGATCGCGTTTTTATATAACTCAGAAGGTCCTCATCAATGGACAGATTCGCCTTTCGCCGGCTCATCTCAGGCCACCACCCTCAATTGATCTGCATCGAGAGGCCCATTCGCGCCGCCCGGCCATGTCGCGACAGGCTTTAAAGAGGCGTTAGCAGAGACCGGCTTTGTGGCCTCTGCTTGCGGGAAGTGCTTCCTCTGATGCTTGCATGGGCCGCGGCGGTAGGTCGCACTCGGACAGGAGCACGCGCGCGCCGTGCAAGTATAATAGGCGTCCTTCTTATTCGACAGAACCAGCACCATGCGGCCATTATCTAGGGTCACATCGGTTGGCATGGGGTCGCTTGCTCTTCCTACGAAAGCTAACAGGGTCTTAACTGCATCGCGGCTTTGCGTTACCGGCCCGGATCGGACC
>Ga0310040_1001146_pt1 | contig 20511 bp, 27 predicted proteins | sample EPASupsiteHSE623_FD_200237 | JGI IMG/M metagenome (GOLD analysis project Ga0310040, IMG submission 200237) | Bioremediated contaminated groundwater from EPA Superfund site, New Mexico - Sample HSE6-23 (v2) (version 2) | ecosystem: Environmental > Aquatic > Deep subsurface > Groundwater >... | reverse complement strand
AGGCATAATCAAGGCCGGGAAATGGATTTACAGGGATAGGTCGTATATTGAGACATCGATCTTCAATGACTTAAGAGATGAGGGCCTGAGGTCCATAGCCGATTTTCCAGTGAAATATAACGGTCGGGCTATTGCTGCGATCATCCTTGCATCTCGTACCTATGATGAGATCTCCCCAAACGCCCGTGTTGCCCTGGAAGCCCTAGCGGCATCAATTGGTGGTACCATCGCCAGGATCAAGGCTGAAGATGAGCTGAAGGCGGCTCACGATCAGCTATTCAGCATCATTGACTTCTTGCCTGATGCCACCTTTGTAATAGATCAGTCCAAGAAGGTGGTTGCCTGGAACAGAGCCATGGAAGAGATGACAGGCATCTGCAAAGAAGATATCATTGGCAAGGGAGATTATGCCTATGGCCTGCCCTTCTATGGAGAACCAAGACCAATACTCATAGACATAATCGATAAACATAATGTGAGGATTGAATCAAAATATTCTAACATCTCTAGAAAAGAGAGAACCATCAACGCTGAGGCTTATGTGCCCTCTTTGTTCAATGGCAAAGGTGCGTATGTCTGGGCTACAGCGTCTTTGCTTTACGATAGCGATGGCAACCCCATAGGGTCAATAGAATCGATACGTGATATCACCGATCGCAAGCTGACTGGGGATGCTCTGAGAGAGAGTGAAGAAAGATACCGTAATTTGGTAGAAAACCTCAACGATGCCATCTTTTCAGTGGACTCTCAGGGCTATATAACCTATCTCAGTCCAGTCGTCGAGAAAATCTTTGGCCATATTGCAGAAGATATGACAGGAGAGTACTTCGGACATTTTGTGCTTCCAGAGGACCTGCCCGGACTACAGGAAAGCTTTGAGAGAACAATGGCAGGCAAGGTTGAGCCTTATGAGTTCCGGATCCTGGATAAAGATAATTGCGTTCGTTATGTCATGACATCGAGCCACCCATTGATGGGCAGCAGCCAGAGATCGGGCTTAACCGGAGTACTAACAGATATAACTGAACGCAAACGAGCCGAGGAAGCGCTGCAAGAAAGCGAAAAGACTTTACAGGTATTCCTCAATGCGATTCCTGAGCCTGCTCTTTTGCTGGATACGCAGATGGCTGTCCTTGCAAGTAACAAAGCAATGGCCAGCAGCCTTGATAAAAGCAGTGCCGAACTCATAGGCAAATGTGCCTTTGACTTCATTCCACCCCATATAGCTGAACTGCGAAAGGCTTGGATCAAGGAGGTAATCCGCAGTGCCAAGCCCGTATGCTTTGAAGATTCGCGCTCCGGCCGGCACTTTTTTAATTGCGTCAGCCCTGTTTTGGACGAATCCGGAAGAGTATCCAAGGTTGCCATTTTTGCCATTGATATTACCCAGCGCAAGCGAGCCGAGGGAGAGCTCAAGAGTGCAAAAGAGGAAGCTGAGGCGGCAGCCAGGGCCAAGTCCGAGTTCCTGGCCAATATGAGCCATGAAATTAGGACTCCCATGAATGCAATAATCGGCCTCACAGGCCTGCTCCTGGATATGGACCTGAAGCTGGAGCAGAAGGAGTACATTGAGACCATAAGGTCCAGCGGCGACTCTCTCCTGGCTGTAATCAATGATATCCTTGACTTCTCCAAGATCGATAGCGGCAAGATGGAGCTGGAGCGCCAGACCTTTGATCTGCGATCCTGTATGGAGGGGGCGCTCGATATGATGGCCCAAAAGGCAGCCGAGAAAGGCCTGAACCTGGCCTATATGACGGGCGATTCTGTACCGAGCACCATCATAAGCGATCCTACGAGGCTCCGGCAGATCCTGGTAAATTTGCTCAGCAACGCCGTCAAGTTCACAGAGAAGGGCAAGGTCGAGGTCTCTATCACACCCCAGGCTCTAGAGGACGGCAAATGCAATCTCCACTTTGCAGTCAGAGATACGGGGATTGGCATACCCAAAGATAGAATGGACAGGCTCTTCCAATCGTTTTCCCAGGTAGACATGTCCACCACTCGCAAGTACGGGGGCACGGGCCTTGGCCTAGCTATAAGCAAGCGCCTGGTTGAGATCATGGGTGGCAGGATCTGGGCGGAAAGCAAGCCCTCCAGGGGATCAGTATTCCATTTCACATTGCCAGTTGATGTGTCCTCAGATCGTTTGCCCAAGACTGCAGTTGCTCCTTCTCAGCCTAAAAGCAATGCACATGCCAATATGCGCATTCTCATGGCTGAGGATAACGCTGTCAACCAGAAGGTCATGATTAAGATGCTGGAGAGGCTGGGCTACAGGGCCGATGTGGCTGCCGATGGCACTGAGGTTCTAAAAATGCTGGAACTCCAGGCATATGACCTGGTGCTCATGGATATACAGATGCCAGAGATGGATGGATTAGAGGCCACCAGGGAGATACGTCAGCGCTGGCCCCTCTGGCCTAAAATCGTAGCTCTTACTGCCTACGCCCTAGAAGGCGATAAGGAGAAATGTCTGGATGCTGGCATGGATGGGTACATCGCAAAGCCCGTGAAGATGGATGACCTGAAAGCTGCGCTGCTGCATTGTGAGGCTCAAATACTGACCCCCTGCGAAAGGGATGACGGAGTAACTGGACTTAGCGATGGCAGATAGGCCAGATCCATAATCAAGACCCTCATAAAGTATAATGCGAGAGAGGTCTATGAGGAATGGCAATGACAGAGGAGCAATCCGTCCAAAGAGAGTCAGGCGTACATGGCATGAGGTGGGAGACGCTTCATGATAACTATTTCTCCGATTCTGAGATAGCACTGCCGTTCATAAATGCCATAGAGAATATCGTAAGCTCTTCGCATCCTTCAGTGATCGCAGACCTGGGCGGCGGAACAGGATTCATACTAAGAGAGCTGCTCAAGCGGAGCAACCTGGCAGGCGTCCGGCTGGTGAATGTGGACCTATCACCAAGGCAGCTCTCGGCGTGCTCTGATGGTCGCATCGCCACCGTTCAGGCATCAGCAGCTCAGATCACCCGCCATCAGCTCATGGCCGAAGATGGGGAGATGCTGCTTATTGCACGGTCTATCCTGCATTACTTCGGTCGATCGGGATTGCGGCCTGTGCTGAGGCATATTCGAGGCCAGCTCCGGGAAGGAGAGCGCTTCATCCACCAGTCAGCCTGCTTTCAGTATGGAGAGGATGCAGAGTGTATGAACCTGATCTATGACAGGATGGGCACTGATAAATGGTATGGCACCACAGGCGATATAGAGGCTGTGCTTAGAGACGAGGACTTTGAGCTGTGCTCTGTGGCCTCTGCTCCAAAGATCCATCTCAGCTCCGGGGATCTATCAGAGAGGTACGGCCTGAATGCAGGCCAGGTTTCTTCAATTCGATTGGAGGCAGAGAGGCGGTACGGCCAAAGACCGGAGGTCTTCATATCTAATGGGGAGGGCTTCGATGCCTGGCTGCATTTGTACATATTCACCTGCAGGGCGGTATAATGCCATAAAAATATCTACATATCAAAATCTCTACATATCAAAGGCTAATATGAACTTTGTCCCGCCGTTGCTGCTGCTTTGAACATCTATTGTGCCTTTTAGCTGCTTCACCAAGGTTTGAACCAGATTCAATCCCAGGGATTTGGTGCTGGGGTCGTCAATCTTCTTTGAGAGCCCGATGCCGTTATCGCTCAATACGAGTTTGAGTTTGCCTTCACATGGGTGAAGATCGATGCGTATCTCTCCGGTTCTGCCGTCAGGGAAGGCATGCTTTATGCAGTTTGTGACCAGCTCGTTGATTATCAGGCCGAAGGGTATGGCCTTATCTATTCCAATGGCCGCATCCTCCAGGTCAAGCCTGAGCCTCACCCTCTTCTCTATTCCATAGGACGCGGAGAGGTAGCTTGTTAGATTTCTGACATAATCTGCCAGGTCGATCCTTGCCAGCTCCTTGGACCCGTACAGCTTTTCGTGTACCAGTGCCATAGATCTGATGCGGTTCCTGCAATCTCTGAAGGCCTCCCTGGTCTCTTCATCCTCAGTCTGTCTACCCTGAAGGTTGAGCAGGCTGGATATGACCTGGAGGTTGTTCTTCACCCTGTGGTGAACCTCCTTTATGAGCACCTCCTTCTCATGGAGGGAGGCTATCAGCTTGTCTTCAGCCAGCTTTCTATCTGTGATATCGACGGTTATGCCCACCAGGAACTTGTTTCCGGCATTGTCCGTGTACAGGGTTTTCCTGGCCAGGACTGTGAGGGTTATCCCTGGGGCATAGGTATTTGTCTCTGTATTAGTGTTCTCAACCCCGGTTTTAAAGACCTCTTCATCCTTCTCCCAGGATATGTCGGCCATCTCCTTTCTGGGGAAGAGCTCGTAGGCAGTCTTTCCCAGGATCTCCTCACGGGTGAGGCAAAACAGCTCGCAGGCTGCATCATTGACGAGGATTATGCGGTGCTGCCTGTCCTTGACATGGATGGGATCGCCAATGGAGTTGATTATCTTGTCAAGAAACTCTCTTGAGGCCTTCTCTTTCTCCTCTGCAAGCTTTCTCTCGACGATCTCTCTTTGCAGGGCTTCGTTGGCCTTCAACTGCTCAGCAGTCCTATCCAAAATCCTCTTCTCCAGATCATCCTTGGCCCTTCTGAGAGCGTCTTCCATCCTCTTGCGGTCGGTAATATTGCGATTGCTTGCCCATCGGCCTAAATAGCTGCCTTCAGAGTCGTATGCAACCTGGCAAGAATGAGAGATCCAGCGAACCTCTCCGCCCCTGGTTATGATGCGAAAGTCAATTGAATGTTTTCCCGGCGGCTCATGGATATGCCTGGCAAAGGCCTCGCGGTCCTCTGGATGGACTATCTCCTCCATGAGCCGGGGATTTTTTATAAACTCCTCTGGATGGTATTCTGTGATTTGTTCGCATGCCGGTGAGATATAAACATAACTCCCATCAGGGCCGAGCCAGTACACCCAGTCGCAGCTATGGTCGACCATTGTGCGAAACAGGTCTCTGCTGCTCGACCACGCCCCTAATGCCTTGCCGGGCTCCGGAGCATCATGGAACATGTGAATAAGTAATGGATGGCCGCATATATGTAGTGGGCGCTCGCCTCCGAATTGGATGTGGCTAAATAGTGCAATCACTGAGATATTTTCTGATCCAAATAGGCATTAAGGCCGGGGGCCGTGGCCTGAGCCCTGATATTTGCACCTGGCCAGGCCATCAGTGAGGCCTCTGCTCATGTTAAAACAGGGCACTACATGAGACCTGGGTGAGACAAGGCTCGCCAGATCAGGTGGCGATTGTAGATACAGGCAGTGCTGCCAATACCAATGGGTCTATTTCTCGCGAAGCCACGTATCAGGAGGGATGGGCATGCCCAGAATATGAAATAATAAGATTAGTGAGACCAATAGTTTCCGTGTCTATAGATCCAGACACCGGGCTGCATTGATCTCTCTTTTAGATCTATCAATAATTAATGTTAGAAAGTTTAATAAGTAATGAAGTACATGTAATTATTTGGGTGAGTTATCAGGCGCTGGGCAGGGGGATATAGCCCAATAAATTCGCCTGAAGATGATGAAAAGAATGTGTCGGAATCAATTGAATTAGCAGCTTGCCCACCCACCTCCCAGGCAGGCTTCTGTAATTTTTCCAGACTGTGAGGTCATCCGGAAACACAGGCGAGAAAAACGTTTTGGCATTTTGAATATCTACTGTACTGAATACAAATACATTCGCATAATTGGGAGATATAAAGTCTCTAGATAGGGTTTTTTCTTAATTTTGCGAATTAATGTCTCTGGGAATTCGAAAAATAAGGTGCTACTGACACAATGCCTGTTGGAAGTATTGAGATCACCTCTGTGTATATTTCTCCAAAGTTATCTAATGGAATCAGCTGCTTTTTCCATGGCATGAAACCCTATTATGCAGCCTCACAGAGCAGTGTGTGATGCCTTATCTTGATATTCATCTGGATGGAAAACTTGATAAACTCAGAGGACAACAGCTAAATGGGTGATTGCTTGACTCATCACGAAGAAAAGAAGGCTAAGAAGGAAGAGCAGGCTGCGAAGGTTGAGCCCATTAAGCCCAGCGAGAAGAGGGGCGGCAAGAAGAAGCCTTTGCTGGATACCTGCAATTAAACTTTTTTGTTTATGATTTTTCATTAAATATCTTTCAGTTATTTAAATATAATTGCTTACTCAGCACTAACATGGATGTTATTTTTTGCATTAGCCCGAGCTGTGAAGGCAATGAGTTAATCAAAGCAGATTGCTACGGGCCATTCCCCGCATGGCCTGATGATTTACAGAGTTATAATAAATATATATTAACTGTGAAATAAACATCCCACTAAACGCACGGTGAAAGTCGAAAATGAACAGTTTGGCAGGCTTTTGGCCTGTTAGAACCAACAGCCTTTTCATCTTTACACAGGTTTCAAAGTTTGATGGACGAAGCCGATGATCGCTGGGCGCTGCCTGACTGGCAGAGTGCGCTTATGTGGTGCAGGTACAGGAACAAAGAAGGCATACGCTGCATAATTGATGTGCTTGGGGAGAACGCCAGGGATGAGTCCCAGGCAGCCCTTGCGGTCAGATCTTACACATCCGTTGCCAAGTCCATAAGAGATCAAGGCTTGAAGGCATCGATTACCATAAAGCTCACTTCCCTTGGCGCATCTTTTGACATGGGCCTCTGTCTTGAAAATGTGATTGATGTGCTGAGGGCTGCATCAGATAGCCAGGTCTGCCTGGAGATAGATATGGAGGGGACGCCCATGGTGGAATGCACACTTGAGGCGGCTCTTGCCTGCGCTGAGGTCAGACCGCCTGTGGTTCTGGCAGTTCAGTCCTACCTCGACCGCACTCATTCTGATCTGGAGAGGCTCTCTTGCAGCGGAGTCAGTCCAAGGCTTGTTAAGGGCACATACCTCGGAGATATATCAGATTTTCAAGGGATACAGGAGAGGTTTAAGTCGCTCTTTGGAGACATCATTAATGCCGGCAGGCCGTTTTGCGTCGGAACTCATGACCCACAGCTCCTGGATTGGATAATTGAGGTTGCATCAGAAGATAAAGACCTGGTAGAGCTGGGGTTCCTCAAGGGCCTGGCTGATGAGACAAAGCTGGACCTGGCTGGACAGGGATGGGCTGTTGCAGAGTACCTGCCATTTGGGATTAGCAGAGTAGCCTATGAGGCCAGACGGGGCAGATACTTAAAAGAGCTTGGCAGGATGGGCAGATCTCCTGCGCCATGATCCATAGGAGCTCCTTTTTTACTCTTCAGGCGATTTCCTCTTGCAAGAGGCCAAAATCTGGGATTCTGCCATCAAAAATTCTTACAGAATTCGCGATCAATCGATTAAAAATTGTTTTGTATTGTTAACCGGAAAATATAATAGAGATCAGCATCAATAGGGGTTGGGGGAAAATACCTTGGCAGAAAACGAACCCAGAAAAACAGGAGAGCAGACGGGGGTCAATCCTCCTCAGGTAAATGCAAAGGAAATGGAAGCTAAGAAGGAGTCGGGCGAGGCAGAGGTGGAGCCGATAAAGCCTGGCGATAAGAGGGTGGCGAGGAGCACATCGCTTCTTGGCACCTGCTATACCTCTACCAACAGGCCTAACAAGCCTCCTGAGGATTGAATAGCCTCGAAGGACCAAAGAGCTGTGCCACAATGCTCTGTAAGGGGCCCATTGAATATGCGGCCCTGCGGCACAGCACCTCTTTTTTACCTGTCATTCAGATGCCATGCAGGCTTTCAGCACCGGGAATGTCGCCATTACATTCAACCGGAAGGCCTAATAACCCCTTCTCCAAAGAGAATGCAGGGGTTATAAGTTGTCGGAGAAGAAGCATAAGAAGCACCGAGGCCATAAGGACCAAGACCAGCACAAGGACCACAAAGACCACAGCGACCAGCACAAGCACCATGACCATGAAGACCACGACCATAATAAGGACCATAATGACCATCACGAGCACGAGAAAGGACACAAGGAGCACGACCACAAGGAACATCATGAGCACAAGGAAGGCCACGACCATCACAAGCACGAGGGCACTGCCAAAGGGCTGATCGGTGCAATAAAGAAGCTTTTGAAGTAGTGCTTCTTTATCGGGCGCTGGGATCTTGAGAGAATATCTATTCAAGATCCCCTATATCCCCGATGACCTAGTCCCGATCTTCGGAGATTTGCCTGGCCACGGTCACTCTTAATATGGCTCTGAGTCAGGTGTGATCTTCTGAAAGGCGCAAACAGAGATATCTCTGAATTATGAAGATAAGCAGATTCAATATCGCTCAATTTCCTGCATGTATCAATGAAGTTGAAGGCAGCATTGAGGATGCAGTGCATCATCTGAAGCGAGCGGATCTTCCGCCGATCTTCTGCAGCACTACCAAATTGTTATCAGATGACCCTGCCTAAATCAGTGTTCTCGGGCCAGGACCGCGACATGGATGCCGAGATGCTTAAGAAGAATAACTGATATACATATATTGAACTGCGAATCTTCACATCCATTATCAATCCCTTTTGGGTTCATGGCGAAGAATGGGCCGAAGATGCGCATGCTATACTGACAATTCTTTTTACAGAGGTGAGAAAATGAGTGGAAATAGTGAGACATACAGCACACAGAGGAGAGTCTGGAAGAGGGCTGAATCGAGCAGATACTCGGGCAAGGGCGGCATCGGCCCTCTGGAGGAGAGAGGCTATCAGGGGTCCGGGAGCGACACAGGGTGCAGCACCGGGACCTGTACTGCCCAGCCCACTGGACACATCTCTATTGAGGCATCATTTTTGCCCAGGACCGACCTTGGAAAGAGCCTCTGGGACTCACGCACGAGGATCTTCAACTCTTTCCTGCCCCTGCTGAGCCAGGACGAGGTGGATAGGGAGGTCCGGGAGCGCCGAGGATGACGGCAAGGGAGATGAATGAGGTGGTGACTGAGATGAAGAAGGCCTTTGTAGATGCAGGCGTTCTAATAGCCGCAGCCCGCGGCAATCAGGCTGATGCTGTGAGGGCTATGAGGATACTGGATGACCCAGGCAGGGAGTTTGTCTCAAGCCCGTTGCTTCGACTGGAGGTGATCCCCGGGGACGGGGGGAGCGATCCGGAGGCTGAGTTCTACAACATATTCTTCGGCGCAGTGGATCAGTGGGCATCTCTTGACGGCCTGGCAGATGGCGCCCAGAAGCTTGCCGACAACTTCGGACTTGGAGCCATAGATGCCCTGAATGTGGCTGCTGCCATAGCTCTTGGCGCCAGTGAGTTTGTGACCACCCAGCCTGTGGATAGGCCAGTTCACAGGGTTGAGGGAATTGATGTGGTGGCCATCTAGCCCCTGCAGGCTTCCTCAGATTACAACCCCTCAGGCAAAATTTAGCAAAGCACAAGAATGCTTTTGGGCCAGAAGGTCTCATTCAGGGATCTTGAGAGGTCCATGGCAGAAGGAATCACCGCCATCTCAGTGCGTGGCTACAGATCACTAGCTGTTGAGTGCATGGTAGAGGTACATCCTCTGACCATACTGACAGGTCCAAATGGGTCTGGCAAGTCAAGCATCATGGAGCCGCTGATGATGATGAAGCAGACACTGGAGGCCAGCTTTGATCCAGGGCCGCTGCAGATCTTCGGCCCAAACATCAGGTCCTCCAGGCAGGAGTTCTCCAGGCAGGACCAGTTCCTATTCAGGAGATGTCATGCCGGGAGCTTCACAGTCAGGCTTGAATACGGCTTTGGAGCATCAACCCTTGAAGAGACCTTTGCCTTCAGGCCAGGTATCCAGGACATAACCATAGAGAAGGCAGTATACACCGATATGGGAGAGGTGACCACTCTTTGCAAGGATATGACCCATGATCATCTAGCCTCTTTCATGCCCAGGTGGCAGGAGGAGAACCGCAGAATCCTGGAGGACAACCTGGGACGTCCTGTGCAGTGGACAGTTGCCAGGGAGAGATGCTTTCTTCTGCCAAAAGCCGTATCTGGATCGCAGGGCGAGGACCAGCACTTCAGCTTCTCCTTGCCCTCAGAGCCTTTTGATCTGGCACTACGAAGGCTGATCCATGTGCCGGCGCTGCGAGGGAGGGAAGATCGGCCGCGCCGCGCTGTTCTCTCTGATCAATTTTTCCCGGGCAATGCAGAGGCACAGGCCGCTTTAGCCCGGGTGATGGCTGAGGCTGCAGGCAGAGGCGCAAGGATCATAGTTGAGACCCATAGCGGTTCTTTGATCGATGGAGTTCGAGCACTGGTGGCAGGTGGCATGCTGGCAACAGAGATGACCCGGCTATGCCATTTTAAGAAGATGGGTGATGGCACTTCAAAAGTGATCTCTTCCTCGCCCTGAAGGCAGCGGCTTGATTTTTGTACGTCTCTATCTTGCCAGCTCATATATGGCCCGGGCATATATATTGGCATCAAGGACCAGGTCCTGGATGGAGATGTATTCATCATGCTTGTGCTCAACCATGGGCCTGCCCGGGAAGGCCGGCCCGAAGGCCGCGGTGTTTGGCATCTGCTTGGCATAGGTTCCGCCGCCCATTGCCAGCGGCTCGCCATCCTCACCAGTCATCCCCGAGTAAACCTTCAGAAGAGTACTTACCAGTATTGAGTTCCTCGGGGATTTGACCTATATCTGATGCTTGCAATAGAGACCAGCTTTGCTGGAAATCTCTTTTATATAGAAGGTTGTTCTCCGGGCTATGAGAAAAAAGATGCTCGTTTTATTAATGACTATCCTGATTTTAGCATCAGCGGCCGCGATCCTTCCTGTCTTTGCACATGATGATAAAACTGAGAAGGTCATAAACTTCATCAATGGTCAGCAGGGCGACAAATCTTTCTTTGACTCTGCACTGCGCGGCGTGTCCAGGGCGGAGGAAGATTTCGGGCTGGACGTGAGGACAGTTGAGGCGGGCTGGGATAAAGCATCGTGGGGTCCGGCGCTTCTGAATGCCACCGCCGATGGTGACTACGACCTGCTCATTGCCGGCACCCAGGAGATGGCCGGCCTTATACAAAACTTCTCTCTGGAGCATCCTGATAAAAAGTTCATCCTATATGACGCTGCGGTGAATTATTCGGAGTGCAATTGTTCTAATGTATATTCTGTCATCTACAAGCAGAACGAAGGTTCCAACCTGGCTGGAGTTTACGCCGGCCTGATGACCAGATCAGGAGTCATAGGCGTGATAGGCGGGATGGACAGCCCTGCCATCAATGACTTCATAGTGGGATATGAACAGGGGGCCAGGTCTGTGCGCCCTGATATTCAGGTGATCAGGCGGTATGCCGGAAGCTGGAACAATACTACACTTGGAAAAGAGATCGCAACAGATATCTACGGCCAGAATGCCGACATAATCTTCCAGGTCGCAGGCGGCACGGGCATGGGCGTCTTCCAGGCAGCCCATGAATCAGGCAAGTATGCAATTGGCGTCGACTCTGACCAGGCTGCGATTGTGGAAGAGACAAATCCTGAGGAGGCCAGGGTTATTCTGACCTCCATGATGAAGAACGTGGACAACAGCCTCTATCGGGCACTGGAGCGTTACACCTCCAGCAAGCTGAGCTTTGGGCAGGTCGAGAAGCTGGGAATCATTGAGGGTGGGGTGGGCATTGCCCGCAACAAGTATTATGAAGAATCAACCCCGGCAGAGGTCAAGGCCAAGATCGATCAGGCACAGAGGGATATTATAGATGGTAAGGTTAAAATCAATAGCTCTTTAAAATGAAGCGTGAACAGGCCATTCTATAATATTTTTATTTGAATCAAACATTCGCCTGCTCCATGGTGATGAACTTCGGTATGAAGCCTCTGCGTCTGTAAAACTCGATTGCCTGGCCGTTGGCTACAGCAGTCATGACTGTCTTTCTCTCGACTTCAAAATTGTCCATTCATCTCATCCAGACAGTTCTCGTCTCCTTCTATGTACTCTATATGGGCCATGTCTTAGCTTTCACTTTAGGATAAGCTATAGAAAAATCATTTAAAAGAGGGAGAACTATGCCGACTGTTCTCTCCTCTTGCACTGAAACTCCTGCTGCACATCGCACCCGAGCTTTCCAATGGCATCAGACCGGCACTGCCTGCAGTGCTTCATCTGCTTGATGATCGTCCCAAGCTCCTCCTGGATCTTCCTCTTCTCCTCAGGCGATGGCGGCTTAATGTGGGCGAACTTATACTGGGGTATGAGCGGCATGACGTTGTGGATGTAGACTCCCATCGATTTTATCTTCCTGGCTACGTCGAAGACGTGCTTGTCATTGATCCCTGGTATGAGGACTGTGTTTACCTTCACAATCTTCCTCAGCTTCAAAGCCTCCTCAATGCCCTTTAGCTGGTTTTTCATCAGTATTTGGGCTGCCTCCAGGCCCTCATACTTCTTGCCATTGTACGTTATGTAATCGTAGATCTCCTTCCCAATCTCCGGGTCTACGGCGTTCATGGTCACTGTGATATTGCATACGCCAAGCTTGTCCAGTTCCTGAATCTTGTCTGGCAGGAGCAGGCCGTTTGTGCTCACGCACAGTATCAGGTTTGGATACTTCTCGCCCACCAGCCTGAATGTCTCAAAGGTCTCCTCGTTGGCCAGAGGCTCTCCGGGACCCGCCACTGCCACGACCTTGATGTAGTGGTATTTTTCCAGGACCTCATCCACGCGAGCCAGAGCCTCATCTGGCTTTAAGACCTGGCTTGTCACTCCAGGCCTTGACTCGTTGACGCAGTCGAAGCTGCGCACGCAGTACTTGCACTGGATATTGCATTTTGGGGCCACAGCCAGGTGCATTCTGCCAAAGGAATGGCAGGCCTTCTCGCTGAAGCAGGGGTGCTCCTGTATCCTCCTGAGCTGGTCAGGATCAAAGGGAACTTCAGTCCCGCCGACGTTAGCCACTGGAAATGTCTCTTCGCTCATGCTCGAACTCCACAACCGTCTGCCTGTCTATTATCTAAGGTCAGGTAAAAGATTTGCGTTCCGGCGGTTGATGAATCAAAAGAAGGCCCTGAAAGATGGCTCTGGCAAAAGCCCGAGCTGAAACTTCTATGGCCCCTCATCCAGGCCAAAAATACTTATCAGATGCCAGCACAACTTCATGATATGCCCGGAAAGAGCGATAAAGTGGTTATCTGGCCGATCTACTTCGACTCCACCAAGACCAGGAATGAGGGCAGGGCCGTCTCTTCCAAAGAAGCCGTGAAAGAGCCAAACCTCGATAAGCTGCTCAATGCTGCGCGCAGAGCGGGGCTTAAGGCCGAGGCGGAGCGCGAGAAGAAGCATCCAAGCCAGTGGGCCGACTCTTCAGGGAGGCTGCTTGTGAACAAGACCGAGCCCAAGTCTGCAATATTGAAGAAAATATCCAGGGCACTTAAAAAGAGCTGAACAAAAAAACGAAGGAGCCTAGCGCTCCTGAAGAGTCTCGTACTCTTTCACAATCTCCTTTCCAGCTACAACTTCATCTATGCTGTGGATGGCCCCGCCAAACTCTTTCACTACATCTTCAATGCCGTCATAATCTATGTTCTCGCCCTGCACTGTGGCCTTGATGGTCTCTGTCTGCTGATCGACCTCGTACAGTGACAGGTTCACTCCACCCACGCCTTTGACATGGGAGAGTGCAGTCGCGAGCTCTATGATGGTTGGAACATGCGGTTTCAGGACGTCTAGGACGAGACGCCTGATCATTGTGTCTTTCATACGATTATTCAAACGCTCCTATTTTACTATTGATGTCCAATAACAGGACTCCTAAGTACTTAATATTTCTTATCCATATATTTCCTTTGGAGACAATACTCTCTATTCAGGCATGAGATAAGCCTTAAGATCCATCAGCCCGACCCAGGCATATGATCGATCTGCATACTCATACCACTTTCAGCGACGGAGAGCTCATTCCAAGCGAACTGGTGCGCAGGGCTGAGGTGAAGGGCTACACAGCCATAGCTCTGACAGACCATGCCGATTTTACCAATATAGAGTTCATCCTCTCCAACGTCTCCAAGATCAAGTACCTGGAAGACGTACTGGAGATGAGGATACTCTCAGGAGTCGAGCTGACCCACGTCCCTCCTGAGAAGATCGGCCGCCTTGCAGTCCTGGCAAGGAGGCTTGGAGCAGAGATTGTGGTCGTCCACGGCGAGACCCCAGTGGAGCCGGTGACGCCAGGGACCAACAGGGCTGCCATTGAGGCCCGGGTCGATATTCTTGCCCATCCAGGCTTTCTGACGCTAGAGGAGGCAGACCTGGCCAGGGAGAACAACGTCTGCCTTGAGATCACCTCACGCCTGGGCCACAACATTACAAACGGCCACGTGGCCCGCATGGCCCAGGAGGCCGGAGCCAAGATGATAGTGGATACTGACACCCACAGCCCCGGCAACTTAATAGATACAGATCGGGCAATTGAGATCGCCATGGGCGCCGGGCTTCGCAGAGTAGAGGCTGAAAATATCGTGCTGCGACATCCAATAATCAGGTGAGCAAAATTATATCAGAGATGAGGGCCAAGGTGGTGGTCAAGGACTCGCGCGCCAGGAGATGAATAGATAGATATCGTGGCTTTGGATATCTCAGGCAGGCATGCTGTTGAGGGCCGCTACCATATGGTATGCGCAGTTGTGTCTGCCAGGATCTCTCCTGAGTGCATTGAGAAGATCTACACAGTCAGGCTCAGGCCAAGGGTGACCAAGGCACTGAACCTCAATGAGGTTGTCGATCTGATCACTGATTCTATAATCTGTCTTCCAGGCACGGTGATTGCAGAGAAGGGAGACCTGTACAACCTGGACATCTGGAAGGTGGAGAGCATTTTGGGCAGGGGCTTTAAGCATCCCGAATCGCTGGGTGAGCGGACTGCAATTGAGCTGGCTCACCACATATCGCTGGCTGGAAGGAAGCTTATTCTAGAGGAATAGCTAAGATTGCGGGTTTCTATCTCTACCAGCTCTTTTCTCTTGGCTGGAGAAAACTTGATCTTGTCCAGGCCGCCCCTGGCCTCCAATGCTGAGAAGATGCCCCCGCCTGGACGGGCTAGGTCTGCCAAAAAGCGGAGGGCATCAAGGAAACTGGACTTGCCAATCCCGTTTGGTCCCATTACAAAGGTTCTATTGCTCAAAGGAATATCCGCGCCATGAAAACTCTTCCAGTTCTTCAGGATCAGTCGTGAAACCATCATTTAGAACCTTTCTCCGTCTCAGGGAAAAGAGCTGCAAACCAAAAAATGTTTCGGCGAACTGAGCAGAACAACTTAAAGGAATCTTCCTTAATAGTACAATATATGATCAAGCTTGGAGATTACTGCGAAGACGATGCCAGTGAGATCGTGAGCTACCTCACTAAGTCGGGAATAAAGAGCGATACCAGGCCAATCCTTGGAATGGTTCAATATAGGGTCTACAACCTGGAAGGCAAGCTGAGCGAGCTCAAGGGCGTGGCAAAGGACTTCGAGAAGCTGGAACGCTGTGTCGAGGTTGTGCGGTCTGTCCTTGAAAAAAAGCCTGCATCGGATGAGTTCAAGGACCTGTTCATTGGAGAGTTCGATCCATTGATGAAGGTCCGCGAGGAAGAGTTCGCCGGGATAATTCAAAAGGCGTCAGGTGATCCAAAAGCTCTGACTAAAGAAGATAAATGCAGAATAAGTGAGGCTGTCGAAAAGGTAAGAGAGGTGGATTTGTACTATGATGCAGCCCTGCTCGTCATGATGAGGAATAAGATTGGATTTGGCGAGGATGTGGGCGGCCGTCTGGACAATCCGATTGTCCGCGTTATGGTGAAGCCGGATGATTATGAAAAGGATCACCCCATGATCAGGACAACTGCCTTTATGGACCTGTCCAGGAGGACTGAGGTCTTCATAGACGAGATCTCAGCTGGAAATTTGTATGGTCTGGCGGATGAGTTCGGCAAAAAATATCCTGCTGAATATAACCTGGCCCTGGCTATTGGAAAAGTGGTTCAAGGCCTGATAAAGGGTCCTGAGTCTAGAAAGGCTGACATGATCGAATTTACCGAAGAATGCATGCAGGAGATGGAAGATGAAGGAAACATGCTGGTCGTAGATCTGAAGATCGGCGCAGGCCATCTGGTCAGAGAGCTGGAGAAGAGGGGAATAGTCAAAGCCAAGGGCAACATCATCAAGTGGAAGAATTAGGTTCATGCATGGGGGCAGGATCATGAGGGAGCGAGGCAACTTAGAGCTTAAAAAGGCGGATGCTATACTGAAAAAGGCTGATCCAGAGGAGCTCAGGGGATTTCTGCGCAGGGAGCTGGAAAAGCGCCCAGACCTGATGGAGAGGTTCATGGCCTGCTTTTCTCAGGCAGGCCAAGGCAGGAGCCTGTCTCACTACAAGAATGAGGCAGAATCGCTGTATGATGATGCTGAGTGTCACGGCTATGTCTCCTATGGCACAGACATAGATTTCAGCGCCATCACTGATCTGGCTGAGCTTTACATAGAGAAGGAGGACTTCCAGGAGGCTGCCAAGATCTACCAGGCCCTAACTGAGACCATCGCCGAAAAGATGGACGAGGTTGACGACTCTGACGGCTACTACGGCGAGGAGTTCTCAGACGGCCTGGATCTATTGGTCGATTGCATAATTGATGCTGGGCCGGGCTGGGTATGCAGGAAGAGTTACATCAAGTACCTGATGGACAAGTACCTGCGAAGGGACCCCGACTACTTCCAGGACAACTATCGTGAGGCGTTGGAGAAGCTCTGCACAACTGATGACGATCTGAAATACTGGAAAGAGCTTTTAGAACCGCACGTTCCAGAAAATATTCCAGATGGCCATGACTGGTCCAGCTACTATAATGCCCGTAAGCTGATCTCTATGCAGCTGCATGTGCTGTCAAAGCTCAAAGATATGGCCGGGTTCTATTCTCTCATAGAGAAACATTACAGGTCAGATCATGACCTCTGTCTCTGGTATGCCCGGCAGCTCCTTGAAGACGGTGACCGGGCGAAGGCTGTGAAAGTGGCAGAGGAAGGAGTGGCGCTCTTCCCGGAGCATCTCTCAGGGAAGATCCGGGACTTCCTGAGCGGGATCTACAGGAAAGCCGATCCCAAGAGGTACAGGGAGACTCTGCAATCGCTCTTCCTCACTGAGGGGGATTGGAAGTACTACGATACTCTGAAGAAGGCATCTCCTCTGGAGGAGTGGAGCCAGAGGCTGGGGGAGATCCTGGCGCGCTGCAGTGATCCGAGATTGGGCAGACTTGGCAGAGATAAAATCATCGATATTTATCTGAAAGAGAGGATGTACGACCAGGCCTTAAGTAACGTCCTGAGCCAGAAGAGCCTCTTCGCACTGAGCAGGTACCAAGACAAGCTTGGCCACAGGTATCCTGAGGAGTATTTCAATGCATACAGAGAGCTGATAATTCCATTTGCCGGGAAGGGAACAGGAAGGAAGCACTACCAGGAGGTTGTCTCTTATCTGAATAAGATGAAGAGGATAGAGGGCTTTGAAGGGGCTGTCCTGGTGATAGTCAAGCAGCTCAGGGCAGAGAACAGGAGGAAGCCAGCATTCATAGATGAGATGAAGGATCTGTAAGACTTATTCGTCCAGTGAATCAATGCCAAAAGCTGCAATCGCATAAGAGATCTTCAAGACGGCTGGCGTCCGGTTGAGGGTCCCGATTAAGCCCAAATACCAAAAGACCAGATAGTTGATGGAATGCGCAAGCTCATCGCCCATGTTTCAGGAAAGGTCCAGATGGCAGGCTACAGATCTAAGGTGGCGACCAGAGCCAAGGCATTTGATCTTAAAGGATATGTGAGGAACCTACCCGATGGCAGAGTGAAGATCATAGCCGAAGGCGCTGATGCTGATCTGGAGAGGTTCATCAAGGCCATAAAAATTGAGAATCCCCCGATTAAGGTCGAGGATATAAAGGCCGAGTTTTCGGAGGCAACAGGGGCCTATGAGGATTTTTTTGAGATGGAAAGCGAATGGGAGATCGACGCCAGCATGAGCCTCGAAGAAATACGAACGATATGGATAGAGGCACTTGTAAAGGCGCTGGGTCCAGTTGATGCCGTGAGATTTCTTCAAATCTTCGACCTTGGCAAGGGCGATTACACAAAGGAACGGTCTGGGTGGCTGGACCAAAACCTAGATGAGATTATAACTGACATAAAAGCGAAAAGAGATTAGATAGGATAAGAAGCAGCATTGAAGTTTAAATAACGTCCTTATCAAGATAATTGAGAGAGGATCAAATGGATCAAGGAGCATGCATGTCTGATCAAGCAGAATCTAAACAGACCCCTAAAAAGAAGACCGCAGGATTGACCCCAGAGGAACGGAGGCGATTAGAGGAAAACATGGATCGCAATGATGAGCTCATGAAACTCCTAGCCAAGATGTAAATTACTTAGTTCATGGTTTGCGAGTCTTCTTCCTAATCCATGCCTCTATATCATCGATAGAACATTTATATTCGGCGATCCTAGTCAATGCATTGATCTTTTCACCTATTTCGGCCTGGATATGGTAACCATCCCCACTGAGGATCAGTTCTGCAAGCTGGAATGCAGTCCTCTTATTGCCATCCATGAAGGGGTGGCAGGTGATGACAACATTCAATGCAAGAGATGCTTTTTTAAAGAGATCTTGTTCATCGTTGACCCGGTCCACGAGGTAATCTACAGTCCCAAGACAGAGAATGCCGTTAGCTCCTCCATAACGGAGGATAATGGCATCATGAGCGTCCATCACTTTCTCAAGAGTAAGCTCTGTCATATTCATGGAGGATTGGGTTTGATCCCTGATAGTTTATATATCCAACTCAGTGTGCATAACCCAAGTGGGGTGATTGGCGGATATCCTCCAGACGAGGAATACGGATTGAAGAGAGAAGATGTTCTGGCAGCCATTGAATACGCTGCCAATACAGATACAGAGTAGCAAAGATAAATGAATATTCAAGCGCCCGATTCATTGATTCTTATGGGCTGTTTAGCTTGGTTCTTAGAATATCTAGGTCTCGCAACAGATAATACGCTTCAGCGCCATACTTCCTGGCGCTATCAACCTGGACTCTGTCATTTGAAGCTAGGATTGTCCCTTCCAGTTCAGCCGCTGATATGTACAGAGAATCTGCAGCTCTACATCCTGTCTCAAAGGCAATAGAAATCGCTGTGCTAAAGAGCCTGGAAGTATCGATGAAGCTGAGTTCCCTAAAGATGTCTTCAAGAACTTCTAGAGCTTTATCTCTCCTGACCCTACGTGAGACCTGCCCTGTGAGCTCTATCTTGAAGAGGTCTGGCTCTATGGTCGGGATTTTTTTCTCTTCCAAGAGCAAGAAAAAGCTATCTGCAATCTTAGTCCTTTCGAGATCATATTCGAAGATCTGGTCTATGAAGATAGAGGCATCTACAACGATCATCGCCTCTCCTCTATGAACTCCTCCATGACATCGGTATCCACCCTCATCCTGTGCCGCCTGGTCACCTCAAGAACTTTACCAGACCTTAAAGTTACAAACGCTCTTGTTCCCTCGCTCAGGCTTACCTCTTTCAGAGGCTTGAAGACGCCATCCTCATAGACGACCTCGATCTCCATGTCAGATCTACCAGCCATATCAGATCTCCAAGGATTGCTAGTGCTTTATTCGCTTATATTTTGATCGAAGCCAAAAGTTGATCGAGCTTAAGATAATTGTATAAACGATAACACTAATTGGAAACGTCTCTTATCCGTTCTGGCCACTGATGGAAGCGAAAAAGGTAAGGCAACAGGAAAAAACTCTGAACCCCATGGATGAGTTCTTCTATGGAATAGATCGAGGGCTAGGATGTCTGAAGATAGATTAATCATCGATCAGGAGATCAGGCATGGAAAGCCTATCATAAAGGGCACGCGGGTGCCTGTAGAGATAATTCTAGGCTCGCTGGCAGGGGGCATGGAGATCAAGGAAGTTGCTGAGGAATACGGCCTGAAGAGAGAAGATGTTCTGGCTGCCATTGAATACGCTGCCAAAGAAGAGTTCTTTGCAAATGTATGAGCCCAGATTTTTCTTGGACGCTAACCTGCCGAAGTCTAGCATTGAAGTAATATGACCTCTTGGATGCTATTAGAGGATTTTAGAGACATTGGTGGTGAACAAAGCGATGTTGTATCGATTTCATCTACCATTATATAATCGCTTATGAAATCTAATGTTAATAACTTAATGTGATAAGACGTTTAAAAATAAGTAGAGAAAGATCTATATTCGAACTAACCTGTTGCAGCCTATATGAGGGTAAATGCTATGGAGCTTGTCTACCCAATATACTTGGATATTCCTATGATGACAACATTTCTTGGATCATTACAAGGAGGAATTATAGAGGAGACTAATATAGAAAGCAAAACTTCAGATACTCAAGAGAAAAAAGGAAACGCTTTATTTTATTGAATACCCCGCAGCTCTGCTGCGGGGATGGCCTACTTACGGGTAACATAATAAGGTGTTTGAATCTCGTTAGCGCTATATGAATTAATGCTGGAATTGCGGCATGCAAGCCATTGCGTA
>Ga0310040_1001128_pt1 | contig 20736 bp, 17 predicted proteins | sample EPASupsiteHSE623_FD_200237 | JGI IMG/M metagenome (GOLD analysis project Ga0310040, IMG submission 200237) | Bioremediated contaminated groundwater from EPA Superfund site, New Mexico - Sample HSE6-23 (v2) (version 2) | ecosystem: Environmental > Aquatic > Deep subsurface > Groundwater >... | reverse complement strand
CAAACTGCTCAGGGTGTTGCAGGAGCAGATGTTCGAGCGGCTGGGCGGCACCCAGACCATCGCGGTCAATGTCCGGGTCATTGCCGCCACCAACCGCAGCTTGGAGGAGTGCGTTGAGCAGGGAACATTCCGGGCGGATCTTTTCTACCGCCTCAACGTGGTTCCCGTTGTCCTGCCGCCGCTCAGGGACCGCCGGGAAGACATCCCTCTGCTCCTCGATCATTTTTTGCAGGAGAGCAACCGGATGAACATGCGGGAGGCACGCCTTTCCAGCTCCGTGGTCCAGCTCCTCTGCGGCTACTCCTGGCCGGGCAACGTCCGCGAGCTGCAGAACCTCATCGAGCGGCTGGTGATCATGGCGGACCGCGAGACCATCGTCTCCCGGGAGCTGCCGAGCTACATCACCGCAGAGCCGGAAACAGATGATCCGGCCGCGCCCTCTTGCCGCCTTGCCCCATTACCATCGGCTGCAGAACGGTTCGAATTGCCGCGCGAGCCCCTGCCGGGGAACTCCGCGCCCAAGTTTTTAAAGGATATGGAAAAGGAAGAAGTGGAGGCCGCCCTGCGGCGGCACGGATGGGTGCAGGCCAGAGCCGCCCGTGAACTGGGGCTGACCCAGCGCCAGATGGGCTACCGCATCAAGAAATACGGGATTGTCCTGCCGGATTTTTCCAGTTGCCCTTGGGAGACAATCAAGAAATAAGTTGCAGATAATCGCTGAAAAATTGCTGAAAATCGTCGGAAATCTTCGTCCGCAAGAGGCGCGCCTCGACCAACAGATCCGCGGGGCGCACCACCAGAGACCTGAACGAGGCGAGCCACTGCCCATCCTGCTCAAGCCAGAGGCTGATGTCTTCAAACACCGCCACATGGTTGTCAAACTGCACCCCGAGGATGTGCGGCCGCTGCTCAAGGGAAAAGGCCTCCACCTGGCATTGCTCCGAGGTGGCGAGCAGGGAAAAATGTTTCGGCAGCGGCTCCATCACCGTCTGGCTGTGCCACTTGAACATGGGCATGGTCTTACCGAGATTACGGAAGGCCGGATGTTCTCGGCCGTCATGGGTGACATGCCCCTGGACAAAACCGATGCTCGGCTTGAAGTTGGGGCCTACCTGAGCGCCGAGCACCGAGGCAAGCAACTGGTGGCCGAGACAGAAACCAAGGATCGGCTTGTCCGCCTCGATCGCCCTTTTGATAAACCGTTTCTCCTCCACGAGAAACGGGTATTTCTCCTCCTGATCAACATTGGGCGCACCCCCCAGAAGAATGATCGCCCCGTAGCCGTTGAAATCGGGGATCCAGTCCTGCCAGACCTTGACGAGATCAACATCGATCCGGTGCATGGCAAACGCCTCGAGAAGCAGCCGCCCCGGGCCGGCCCATGGGGTATGTTGCAAGACCAGGAGTTTCATTTTTTTGTTTTCAGGATATTTTTTCAAGGGAAGAATCCCGAAACCGAAGGAATGACTCCTTCGGCTCCGGGATTCTTGCTGTCCGGACACACGCTAGACGTTGTTCATCTCAAAACCGGCATATGCCTCCATGCCATGCTCGCCTATGTCAAGTCCCTTCATTTCTTCTTCCGCATCCACACGAATGCCAAGAGAAACCTTCAAGAGATAGAAGAGCACGAACGCTGCGACAAAACAGGTCACGCCGTATGCCGCCACGCCGATCAACTGGGTCACAAAGGAGTGCTTCGCACTGAAAATGCCCACAGCCAGGGTGCCCCATACACCACAGACAAGATGCACGGAGATGGCGCCGACCGGATCATCAAGCTTCATACGGTCAACAACCATGACCGAGACAACAACCAGAGAGCCGGCAATGAGGCCGATCACCACGGCGCTCATCACGCTGACCACATCGGCGCCGGCGGTAATGCCAACCAAACCCGCAAGGGCACCGTTGAGGGCCATGCTCAGATCAGGCTTCTTCTGGATGATCCAGCTCAGAGCGCTGGCGCCGACAATGCCCGCTGCCGCGGCAAGAGAAGTGGTGACGAACACAAAGGATACCGCGGCCGGATCGGCGGAAAGCACCGAGCCGCCGTTAAAACCGAACCAGCCGAGCCAGAGCAGAAAAACACCGATGGTTGCCAGGGGCATGTTATGTCCCATGATCGGCTTGATGGTGTTGCCGACATACTTGCCGAGACGGGGCCCGAGCAAGATGACGCCGGCCAGAGCGGCCCAGCCGCCCACGGAATGCACCAGGGTGGAGCCGGCAAAGTCATAGAACCCCATGGCGTCCAGCCAGCCGCCGCCCCACTTCCAGCTTCCCACCCAGGGATACACCACTGCCACATAGATCGCTGAAAAAATCAAAAAGCTGTGCAGCTTGACCCGTTCGGCCACAGCGCCGGAAACAATGGTCGCTGCCGTGGCCGCGAACATGGCCTGAAAGATGAAATCGGTCCAGTAGGTGTAGATCCCCACCCCGTCATCTCCGGCAACCATCATGTTTTCCGGGCTCACCCCGATGCCGAAACCGGAAAAGCCGAAAATGCCGGGAACAGAAAAATCGCCGGGGTACATCAGATTGAAACCGATCACGGCATAGGTCAAGAGCCCGATGGCAACGATTGCGGTATTCTTGAAAAGGATGTTGACCGTATTTTTCGACCGGCACAATCCCGCCTCAAGGGTCGCAAACCCGAGATGCATGATAAACACCAGAAACGTGGCAACCAGCATCCAGGTATTATTGGCAACATAGATAGCGGCAGCGCCTGTTATCTCGGCTGCGCCCTCGGCTGCCAGGGCGGTTCCGGCCAGGGCAACCAGTGCCATCGTCAGAGCCGGGACCATTTTTTTTGCAATTGACCTGTTCATTGAAACGTCCTTATGCGTTGATTTGATATGAGTCATAACGATACCTAGATGGCCTCCTTGTCGGTTTCACCTGTCCGGATGCGGCAGATGGAGTCAACCGGCAGGACAAAGATCTTGCCGTCACCGATCTTGCCGGTCTTGACTGTGGCTACGATGGTATTCACCACCTTGTCCACCATCTCCGTAGCCACCACAATCTCGATCTTCACCTTGGGGATGAAATCCACCACATATTCCGCACCCCGGTAAATCTCCGTATGCCCCTTCTGCCGACCAAACCCCTTCACTTCGCTGACCGTCATTCCCTGAACGCCAAGCTCTGTCATGGCCGTCTTCAGGTCATCAAGCTTGAAGGGCTTGATTATCGCCTCAATCTTCTTCATTCCGCTTCCTCCTTTTATCCAAGATCCTCAATGAAAACATTTCCCGCTGACACAGCGCGTGATACAATTCGATGACTGCTTTTTCAAAGAGCGTGCCAACGTCTGGAAAAAGACGATAATACCATTCAACTATTTGATTATACGCATTTTATTAAATATACCACTTCCAAAGCGGAAACCCAGAACCAGAAAATAAATTACTTTTTTGTTAGCAATGCGCATCCATATGAAACTTTTTTGTTACTTTTTTGTGTGCATCCAGAAAAGAAAGGGCGTTACTTTTGTGATGCCGGCAGTCGCGGCCAAGGAAACCGGATACAGGTGCCAAGCCTTGAAATCCGTACGGAAGGCGGAATCGCTTTGAGCAGAGGGAAAAAAACCTTGACGCAGCAAAGCGGATAAGTCAAATGTACATTTAACTTATCCGTGGAGGAAGACTCGGCCGGTGCGCAACAGCCACAGGACTCCAGCCAGCAACGTCTCACCACAGACCGCCAACACGTTGCGCAGCAAGAAGCGGCCTGGGGATTTTGACGCGCCCCCCTCTATTTTTCACGGAAACCCGCCACCCCACCCTTTACAAAGAACATTGCCCATGAAAAAACGCATCCTCCTCACCCTCCTTGGTTTGTTGCTGGTGGCCGGCATCCTTGCCGGCATCAAGGGCTTGCAGATTTTCACGATGGTGGGCAAAGGCAAGAGCTTTACCCCCCCGCCGGAAACGGTGACCACGACCACGGCCCGCCCGGAATCCTGGGAGATTACCTTGCGCGCCGTGGGCTCGCTGGAAGCGGCGCAGGGCGTGACCGTTTCCGCGGAGCTGCCGGGCAAGGTGGCGCGCCTGGCTTTTACCCCCGGAACCTGGATAGAGGCGGGCAGCCTCCTGCTCCAGCAGGACACCTCTTCCGAGGAGGCCCAACTGCAGGCGGCGGAAGCCGAAGCCGCACTGGCCAGGGTCAATTTCGAACGGCTCCGGATGCTCGTCGAAACCAACGCCGTTTCCAAGGCCGCCTACGATGACGGCGAGGCGAAACACAAGCAGGCCATGGCCCAGGCCGACACGATCCGGGCAACCATCGCCAAAAAAACCGTCCGCGCCCCATTCTCCGGCCGCCTCGGCATCCGCTTGGTCAATCTGGGCCAGATCCTCAAGGAGGGGGACCCCATTGTTTCCCTCCAGGCCATGGACCCGATTTTCATCAATTTCATGCTGCCCCAGCAGGATATGGCGCGCATCCAACCCGGTCTGCCGGTGCGGATAACCTCCGATGCCCTGCCCGGCCGGACCGTGGCCGGCAAGATCACCGCCATCAACCCGCAGGCGGACAGCGCCACCCGCAATGTCCGGGTGCAGGCCACCGCGGCCAACAAGGAGGAACGGCTGCACCCCGGCATGTTCGCCACCGTGGCCGTGGTGCTGCCCGGCAAGAACCAGGTGCTGGCCATCCCCGCAACCGCAGTGCTTCCTGCGCCCTACGGCGATTCGGTCTTTGTGATTGAAGAGCAAAAAGACGAAAAAACCGGCAAGTCCGGCTTGGCGGTGCGCCAGCAGTTTGTCCGCCTCGGGGAACGGCGCGGCGATTTCGTCGCCGTGGCCTCGGGCCTTGAGGATGGGGCCATCGTGGTCAGCACCGGGGTGTTCAAACTCCGCAACGGCCAGGAAGTCGTGGTGGACAACGGACTGAACCCGAAGTTCAGCCTGGATCCCAAGCCGGCCAACAGTTGATTTTTTTGAGCCCGAACCCATGAAATTCACCGATCTCTTCATCCGCCGCCCCGTGCTTGCCATGGTGATCAGCCTGCTTATCGTCATTGCCGGGTTGCAGGCGTTGCGCAGCCTCAATGTGCGCCAATACCCCAGAAGCGAGAACGCGTCGGTCACCGTGACCACCGTCTATGTCGGGGCCAATGCCGAACTGGTCCGGGGCTTCATCACCACCCCGCTGGAGCGTGCCATTGCCGCGGCCGACGGCATCGATTATCTCCAATCCCGGAGCAGCCAGGGCGTCTCCATCATCACCGCCCGGTTGAAGCTCAACTACGATGCCACCAAGGCCCTGGCCGAGATCAGCTCCAAGGTGGATCAGGTTCGCCGCGACCTGCCCCCCGAGGCCGAGGTGCCGGTGATCAACATCGAATCCGCGGACAGTCAGTTTGCCGCAGCCTACCTCAGCTTCACCTCCGAGGTGCTTGCCCAGAACGAAATCACCGACTATCTGACCCGGGTGGTGCAGCCCCGCCTTTCCGCCATCCAAGGCGTGCAGCGCGCCGACATCCTCGGCGGCCGCACCTTTGCCATGCGCATCTGGCTCAAGCCGGAACGCATGGCCGCCTACAACGTCAGCCCGGCCGAGGTGCGCAAAACCCTGGCCGCCAACAACTACCTGGCCGCCCTGGGTCAGACCAAGGGCTCGCTCATCCAGATCAACCTCACCGCCGATACCGATCTGCGTTCGGTGGAGGAATTCAAGCAGTTGGTGATCCGGGAGGAGAACGGCGCCGTCATCCGGTTGGCCGACGTGGGCGAGGTGGTCCTCGGAGCCGAGGACTATGACAACGAGGTGCGTTTTTCCGGCCAGACCGCCACCTTCATCGGGATCTGGCCCCTGCCCAACGCCAACTCCCTGGACATGATCAAGCTGATCCGCACGGAAATGGCGGCCATTGAAAAGGATCTGCCCAGCGGCCTCAAGGGGCGCATCGCCTACGACGCCACGGCCTACATCGACAACGCCATCAATGAGGTGCTCAAGACCCTGGGCGAGACCCTGCTCATCGTGATCGTGGTCATCTTCCTCTTCCTCGGCTCCCTGCGCTCGGTGCTGATCCCGGTGGTGGCCATCCCCCTGTCGCTCATCGGCGGCCTCTTTCTCATGCAGCTCTTCGGTTTTTCCATCAATCTGCTCACCCTGCTGGCCATCGTCCTCTCGGTGGGACTGGTGGTGGACGACGCCATCGTGGTGGTGGAAAACGTCGAACGCCACCTCAGCCAGGGCAAGTCGCCGCTGGAGGCGGCCCTGCAAGGAGCCCGCGAGCTGGTGGGGCCGATCATCGCCATGACCATCACCCTGGCCGCGGTCTATGCGCCCATCGGCTTCCAGGGCGGGCTGACCGGCTCGCTTTTCCGGGAATTCGCCTTCACCCTGGCCGGAACGGTGACCATCTCCGGAGTGGTGGCCCTGCCCCTGTCGCCGATGATGTCGGCCAAGCTGCTCAAGCCGGGGCTTGAAGAGCGCGGCCTGGCAGGCAGGATTGCCCGCGGCTTTGCCCGGCTGCGGGGAGCCTATGGCGGCTGGCTTGACGCCACCCTCGCCGCCCGACCCGCGGTCTATACGGTCTGGCTCGTCATCAGCCTGCTCAGCATCCCCATGTTCACCATGTCGGCCAAGGAACTGGCTCCCAACGAGGACCAGGGGGTCATCTTCGGCATCGTGGACGCGGCGGCCAACTCCACCCTGGATCAGACCAGCGGTTTTACCGCCGCCGCCAACAAGGTCTTTCTCTCCATCCCGGAAACGCAATTCACCTTCCAGTCCACCCAGCCCACTGCCGGGTTCAGCGGCATGGTCACCAAGCCCTGGGACGAACGGCAGCGTTCGGTGTTTGCGATCATGCCCGAGGTGCAGCAGAAGCTCCAGGCTCTGCCCGGCATCCGGATCTTCCCGGTGTTGCCGCCCGCACTCCCGGGCGGCGGCCAGTTTCCGGTGGAATTCATCCTGGCCTCCACGGCGGAAACCCCACGGATCCTGGAATTCGCCCAGCAGATCCAGCAAAAAGCCATGCAGAGCGGGATGTTCGCCTTCCCGCCGATCATCGACATGAAGATCGACCAGCCCCAGGCGGAGTTCGTCATCGACCGCGACAAGGTGGCGGATCTCGGCCTCAACCTGCAGCAGGTGGGCGCGGATCTCGGCGCCATGGTGGGCGGCAACTTCGTCAACCGCTTCGACATCGCCGGCCGCAGCTACAAGGTCATCCCCCAGATCGCCCGGATCGACCGCCTCAACCCGGAACAGCTCCAGAATATCCACATCACCGGGCCAAACGGCCAACTGGTGCCGCTTTCCACGGTGGCCACCATCCAAAACTCCACGGTGCCCCGCTCCCTGAACCGCTTCCAGCAACTGAACGCGGTCACGATCAGCGGCGTTGCCATCCGCCCCCTGGACGAGGCGTTGCGCTACCTGGAAGACGAGGCCGCCAAGATCCTGCCCCAGGGGTATGTCCTTGACTACACCGGCGAGTCCCGCCAGTTGCGCAGCGAAGGCAACAAGTTCCTGCCCGCCTTCGCTCTGGCCGTGGTCCTGATCTTCCTGGTCCTGGCCGCCCAGTTCAACAGCTTCCGCGACCCCTTTGTCATCCTGGCCGGCTCGGTGCCCCTGGCCATGTTCGGCGCCCTGATCTTCACCTTTCTCAAGATCCCCGACCCCAACACCCCTTTCTGGACCAACGGCTGGACCACCACCCTCAACATCTATTCCCAGGTTGGGCTGGTGACCCTGATCGGCCTGGTGGCAAAAAACGGCATCCTCATCGTCGAATTCGCCAACACCCTCCAGGAAAAAGGACACGCCAAGCTGGCCGCCATCCGGGAAGCGGCCATGACCCGGTTGCGCCCCATCCTCATGACCAGCACCGCCACGGTGGCGGGCCACTTCACCCTGACCCTGGTGACCGGCGCCGGAGCCGCGGCCAGGAATTCCATCGGCCTGGTGCTGGTGGGCGGCATGGCCGTGGGCACCCTGTTCACCCTCTTTGTGGTGCCCTCCATCTACATGCTGGTGGCCCGCGACCATGGCCAGGACCGGCGGCCGGAAACCAATCCCGCCGAAGCGGAGGCTGCCCGCCCATGAATGTGACTGATCACAGGATATCGGAGTTGTGGGATGCCCTCGGCTCCCTGCCGGAACAGGAAATGGCCCATGTGGTCACTCGGCTTTTTTCCCTGTACGAGGCCCGGCTCCGCCAGAATCCGGGCGACGCGGAGGCCCTGCATTTTTTCAGCAACCTCAACCGTGCCGTTACCGAGACCAGCCAATGCAACAGCAACAGACGATAACCCGGCGCAAGCGATCACCTTCCGCCGCGATCAGCACCTCGCTCCTGCTCCTTTTTTGCCTTGTGTGCGCCAGGCCAAGCTCGGCGAAGGACGTCGATGCGATGTGCATGGTGCAGGAGCACAATGCTCTGCGCGCCGAGATCGGCGCCCCGGAATTGCGCTGGTCCAAAGCCCTTGCCCGGCAGGCAGCAACCTGGGCCGCCACCCTCAAAAAATCAGGCTGCGCCATGCGGCATAGCCGTGGCAGGCTGGGAGAAAACCTCTACTGGGCCAGCGCCCGGATGACAACGGCCAAAAACAAGACCAGGCGCGTCCCGCAGGCCATCACCGAAAAAGACGTGGCCGCCGCCTGGGCCGGCGAAAAAGCGTGGTACTCCCGGGCCTCCAACTCCTGCAACGCGCCCCCCGGAAAAAGCTGCGGCCATTACACCCAGATGGTCTGGGCGCAAACCAAGGAAATCGGTTGCGCCAAAGCGGTCTGCGATGACAGCTCGCAGATCTGGGTGTGCAACTATGCGCCGGCCGGAAATGTGGCCGGGCAAAGACCTTACTGACAGCATCCCCTCTACCGGATGCCCGCATCTTCACCACCCCTCGACAGCACTCTCCAATCCCGCTATGATGGAAGCGAAGAGCAAACAGGGAGAATACCGCCATGGACCAGCCGCTTGCATCACTGAACACCATCGCCGACCGGGCCATCACCTATCTGGTGGACTACAGTTTTCAGATGATCGGGGCCACCATCATCCTGGTTGCCGGGTTTTTCCTGGGCAACTGGGTGGCCGTGGCCGTGGGCAAGCTCTGTGAAAAACGGGGGATTGATGTCACCCTGCGCCATTTTCTTTCCTCCTTTGCCAAGATCATGGTCATCGCCTTTGCGGTGCTCATGGCCCTGAGCAAGTTCGGGATCACCATCGCCCCCTTCATCGCGGCCATCGGCGCGGCTGCCTTCGGCGCCACCTATGCCCTCCAGTGCCCGCTCTCCAACTACAGGACCGGACTGTCCATCATCCTGGGCCGCGCCTTTCTGGTGGGGGACACCATCGCCGTGGCCGGGGTCTTCGGGGTGGCGGAAGAGGTTACCCTGGCCCACACCACCCTGCGCACCGAGGACGGGGTGAAGATCACCGTGCCCAACAAGCACATTGTCGGAGAGATTCTGCACAACTCCGGAGAATACCGCATTATCGAAAGCTCGGTGGGCATCGGCTACGACGCTGACCCGACCCAAGCCATCGGGGTCATCGCCCAGGCCCTTGCGGGTTTTCCCCAGATACAGAGCGGTCCCGCGCCGCAGATCGGCATCGAGGATTTCCGGGATTCCGCGGTGGCCATCGGCTACCGGCATTGGGCGCCCACCCAGCGCTACATCGAAACCATGCACGGAGTGAACCTGGCGGTGCACCAGGCGCTGGGCAGGGCAGGGATCCGTATCCCCTTCCCGCAGCGGGTGGTCACCATGGCCAAGGAACAGAACGTTTCATGAAAACGACAACGCCCCGCGATACCGACACCCTGCTGAGGCTGGCGACCTACGCCTCCACCGCCACGGCAACGGTGCTCATAGGGGTCAAGGGCATGGCCTGGTTCATGACCGGCTCCTTGAGCGTCATGGCTTCCCTGGTGGACTCGCTCATGGACGCGGCCGCCTCGCTGATCAACCTGCTGGCCGTGCGCTATTCGCTCAAATCCGCGGACGAGGACCACCAGTTCGGGCACGGCAAGGCGGAGTCCCTGGCCGGACTCGGCCAAGCCTGCTTCATCGGCGGGTCGGCCATCTTCCTGCTCATGCACGCAGCCGAACGGCTGAACCATCCGCAACCCCTGCAGGAAATCAATGTCGGCCTGTGGGTCATGGTCTTTGCCATCGGCGCCACCCTGGCGCTCCTGGCCTTTCAGGGCTATGTCATCAAAAAGACCAATTCCTCAGCCATCCGCGCCGATGCCCTGCATTACAAAACCGACCTGCTCACCAACACAGCCACCATCTTCGCCCTGTTTTTTGCCGCCTCGGGCTGGCCTCTGCTGGACCCGCTGGGAGCGCTGGCCATTGCCTGCTACATCCTCTACAGCGCCTGGCAGATTGGCCAGGAAGCCATGCAGGTTCTCATGGACCGTGAACTTCCGGGAAAAACCCGCCAGCGCATCTGCGATATCGCCCTGGCCCATGGGACGGTGCTCGGCCTCCACGACCTGCGTACCCGCCAGTCCGGCCAGACCATGCTCATCCAGCTCCATCTGGATCTTGACCAAGGGCTGCCCCTTGCCGAGGCGCACCGGGTGGCAAAAGAGGTGGAACAGGCCATCATGGCCTCCTTTCCCCAGGCCGATGTCATCATCCACCAGGATCCACGCGATCCGGCCCGCTACCGCCGCAATGCCCAGGAATGCAACGACCTGCCCACAACTCCGCCGGGTTGATCCGCCCCCCAGCAATCGCCTCTTTGCCGTTGACCTCCAAACCCGCGCAGGGTACAAGAGAGGAATTCTTCCGCGCCCCACCCACAGGTGACTATGAAAACAATTGCCCAAACCGCGCTTGCCTATACCCTGGCCCTGACCGCGATCTTCGGCTTCTGGCATGGAGTCGGCAAGCCGCGCCCGATCCCGGAAGCGGAGCTGGCTGACCACCACACCCTGCAATGCGTCTCCTACGCGCCCTTTGAAAAGGACCAGTCTCCCTTTGATTTTGCCAAGGGCATGACCATTGACCCCGCCCGGATCGACGCGGACCTGGCCATGCTCTCCACCCGTTTTTCCTGCATCCGCACCTATTCGGTGGCCGGGCTTGAGGCCTTGCCCGAGTACGCGGAAAAATACGGGATGCAGGTGTTGCTGGGCGCCTGGGTCACGGTGGATGAGAAGGTCACCGAACAGGAGCTGCGCAAGGTGGTGGAGCTGGCCAAGCGGTATCCCGCAACGGTGCGGGCGGTGGTGGTGGGCAACGAGGCCCTGCTGCGCAGGGAGGTCACCGGCGCGCAGTTGGCCGGGTATATCCAGCAGGTCAAGGCTGCCCTGCCGGGGGTTCCGGTCACCTATGCCGATGTGTGGGAGTTTTGGCTCAAGCATCCGGAGGTGGCCCAGGCCACGGATTTCGTCATGATCCACATCCTCCCCTACTGGGAAGACAACCCGGTGGCCATCGACCAGGCCATGGGCCACATTAAAAAAATCCGGGAAGAGATCGGCGACAAGATCCCTGGCAAGGAGATCGTCATCGGCGAAACCGGCTGGCCCTCCCAGGGACGCATGCGGGAAGGAGCACTGCCCAGCCTGGAAAACCAGGCCCGCTTCATCCGCGGCTTCATCGCCCTGGCCGAACAGGAGCAGTGGCAATACAATCTGATCGAGGCCTTTGACCAGCCGTGGAAACGCAGCAAGGAAGGGGCGGTGGGCGGCTACTGGGGGTTGTACAATGCGGAGCGGGCCGACAAGCATGTCCTGGCCGGGCCGGTTTCAAACTTTTCCAACTGGCGGATGCTGTTTGCGCAATCAGCGGCCATTGGTCTGCTGACCTTGCTCATTGCCCGTGGCCATGGCTCCATGGGCACGGGCCGCTGGCTGCAATTCACCGTAGCCATGACCACCGGCGCGATTCTGATCGTGCTGCAAGGGCATCAGTTTTCCATCATCTCCACCAATACCTATGAATATATCTGGGGTTTTGCCGTCCTTTCGCTCTGCGCCAGCGTTTACCTGCTGGCCCTGAAGGCCATCGCCTCCGGCACCATGCCCGCCCACCTCAGCCTGGATGCCTCCCTTGATTTCCTGCGGGGCAAATCCCGCCTCAGCCCGGAGGCTGTGGCCGGCGCTCTGCGGCTGGGGGTAATCACCTGTGCCCTGATCGCGGTCCTTGGTCTGGTGCTGGATGCCCGCTACCGGAGCTTCAACAACTTCGGTTTTGCCATCCCCGCCCTGGCCTATGCATGGTTTTTCCGCAAGCAAAAGGGGCAGAAGATGCCGTCCATGCTCGAACACCTCAGCGGGCTGCTGCTCGCCGCGGGCGGGGTGGCGATTCTGATCAACGAAACCCCGCTGAACTGGCAGGCCGATATCTGGGTGGCCATCTGCCTGCTCCTGGCCTACCCCCTTTGGCGGGAAAACCGTGGGATTTCGCTGCGCCCCCTGCTGCCCTTTGGTCTTCTCGTGCTTGTCTCCTTCGGCGCCTTCGCGGCCCTGCGCCATGGGATCTTTATCTCGGAGAGGCTGGTTGGGGTGTGCACGGACACGCCGGACAAGACCATCTGCCTGATCCGCTCGATGATCGGCCGCCTGATGTACAATCAGGTCTTTGCCTGGGCCAGCATTACCCTGGCCGCTCTGGCGGTCTGGCGCAACGCGGTGTGGCTCTGCGCCCTGGCCCTGGTGGCGAGCCTGGCAGGGTTGGCATTCTACAATGTCAATCTGGCGGCCTTGGCCTTTGTTTTGGCCGGGCTCACCCTGGTCCACCGAAAATCGAACGCGCCCGCTTCCCCATAAAAGCATCGGGGCAGGAAGAATCGACGGTCGATTCTTCCTGCCCCGTTAAGGCAAAATCCGTGCTACGGTTCAAGGCGCCTTTGCCGCCTTGCTCTCCGCCATGACATAATCAGACAACTCCTGGAACTGCGAGCCAGTCAACGACACTTTGCTTCTTTTGCCCGCCAGGATTTTCGTCCATTCCGCAGGCGTCCTTTCCTTGGGCAAAAAATACCGATGACACTTGATGCACTCCCGCATAAAGTAGCCACGGCCTTGTGTCATGGCATTATTTTCGGCTGTCTTCTGAGCAGGTTGCCCGCCCGGCCCGGCAACACACCCGGACAAGGCGGCAACACTAACCGTCACAAACAACCCCGCTATCAAAATAGTTTTCATCCGCCGCATTTTCCCGCTCCTTAAAACTGCCAGCCAATACCAAAGTTAATGAGATTATCCGGATCGGCTCCTTTGGACTCGACAATCTGATAATCCGCCTTGATCACAAAATTCGGCACGGGCAGAAATGCCAGGCCAAAGGTCCAATCATTGCGGTCATAGTACGGGTTGGCCACATCCCCGGCCGCCATCTTATGCTGGGTATCATATTTGTCATAGCGCACGGACACCACGGCGTCGGAATTCTTCAATCTTTCGGTTTTCCATGCCTCGGGCATGACATGATAGCCAGCCTCGACAAAATACCCGAAGATTTCTTCCGCCACCTTTGCATCCGCTGCCTTGCTGGTATTCAGGTTGCTTACCCCATCGATTGTATCAAGAGCCACGACCCCTTTCAAATCCAAGTCTCCGATTCTTGTTGAGAAATCAGCGGAGTAGATGGTGAGATCCCCACCTTTCCCTGTATCGGCTCCCTTTGAGACATTGTCGATTCCACCATGCCAAAAGGATGCGCCGAGCCGCAGGCTTTGCAACCAGGGTGCCTTCGCATCCATGAACGGATGGTAATCCAGGCGTCCCGTAAGGGCCATATCGTTCAGGCTTGCCTCGTCCTTGATCCGGCCGTCGCGGATACCTTCATTGACGGTGAACTTGGTGCCGTCAAGCCCCCCGACCACATAGGCTTCGTAACTCAGATTCGAGGCAAGATTGCCGAAAAGCCCTACGCCATCGGAGGACCAGGTGGTGGGGATAATCACCTTGTCAAAACTGGGCCGCTCTACGCCGTAAAAGGTGGTGGGCTCATGATGCTGATTGGTCCTGCCCACAGGGGTGAGGAGCCGGCCAAAACGGACATTGGCGGAATCGTTGAGCAGAAAATCGACATACGCCTGCTCAAGCATCAGATACCCGCCGGATTTTTGCCCGGTTTGCGTGTCTTGGACATATGCGTGCTCCAGTTCTATTTCCGATCTGAATTTGATCCAATCGGTAAAATCATAGCCCACCAAGGCAACCAGACGATGGATGTCAAGCTTGTCATTCGATTTAGTGCCACCTGTGGATCCTTCCGCAAAATTGGCGTGAATCTCGCCGTATCCGCCGATACTGAACTTGGAAAGGGGGGAGTCGCCCTGCTGGTCCGCCATGGCCTGCGCCACCAGAGTCTTGATTTCCTCCTTATCCTGAGGGGGGGCGGATTCAGTTCCGGACAGGGACTTTTCGGCAATTTTGCCTTCCAGATTCGCCACCTGCCGGCTCAACGCATCGATATTGCTTTGTCTGCTTTTCAACTCTCCAACAAGAACCTGCATCTGCCGCTCAAGTTCTTGAATCCTCGCCTCCTCACCGGTGGCGGCGAAAGCAGAACCAGACTGCATCGCCACCATACCGACGCAACACCCAAAAATCACACTGCGCACTCTCTTTCTCATTTGTTCCTCCGCTAAAAATTAGTAAACCAAGATCAAGTTATACTCACCTAACAAATGTGCGCAAAAAATGCCTGCTTGCGCTGGGTTAGCCATAAGCAGGCGGTGCGAACAAAGTTATAAAGCCCTTACTTGTATATGTGCGCTCCTTATACAAACAGCCAGGGCGGTTGGTCAAGTATTTTTTTAGGGTTAAATAACTTTATTTGCACAGTGAAACTAAAAGGGCTGCGGACGCCCCTTTTCTTGCAAACCGGAACGAAGCGGTGTAAGAAATACTCGCCTTCATGGGCGAAAACAAAAGCGCAATCCCAACGATAACAAGCCCGGAAAATGACAGACGCACAGGGGACAAAAATTCTTACAGAAGGACTTGCCGCCATGGGGTTCACCCTTGACGCCCAAGCCCAAGCTCGGCTTGTCACCTACTGCGGAGAGCTGCTCCGCTGGAGCGCAAAGATCAATCTGGTGGCCAAGGCGGAGCTGCGCGAGATCTGGGAGACCCATTTCCTCGATTCCCTGACCCTGCTCCGGGTTCTTCCGCCCCCGGACAGTAAGCAACAAACGCTCCTCGATATCGGCACCGGCGCGGGTTTCCCCGGCCTGGCCCTCAAAGCGGCCCGGCCGGAACTGCCGGTCATCCTGGTGGAGCCCCGCCAGAAACGGGTTTCTTTTTTGCGCCATGTGATCAGGACCCTGGGATTAAAAGACATCGAGGTGCTCTGCGGCCGTTTGGAAAAAGATTCCTCCGAGGTGGCCGGCCAAGCCCTTTCCGTACCCTTCGTCACCAGCCGCGCCTTCACCGACATCAGTGAATTTCTCCTGCACACCGCCGCGGTCAACCCGACGGGCGGCCGGGTCATCTGCATGAAAGGCCCACGGGCCGAAGAGGAGATCAATACCTGGCGGACTGCGCAGCCAAACAGCCCCTACCGGTTGCAGGAGATCGTCGAACTGACCCTGCCTTTTTCCGGCAAGGTCCGCAACCTGGTCATCTTCACGAAAGAAGGCAAATAAACACCATGCCCACCGCAAAAACTCCGGCCATCATGTTCCAAGGCACCTGCTCCAATGCGGGAAAATCCGTGCTCACCGCCGCTCTCTGCCGCATCCTCCTGCAGGATGGGCTGCGGGTCGCCCCGTTCAAGGCCCAGAACATGTCGCTCAACTCCTTTGTCACCCGCGACGGCGGCGAGATGGGGAGAGCCCAGGTGGTGCAGGCCCAGGCCGCGCGTCTCGACCCGGATGTCCGCATGAACCCGGTCCTGCTCAAGCCCTCAAGCGACACGGGCAGCCAGGTTATCCTTCTCGGCAAGCCGGTGGGCAACATGACGGTGAACGACTATCTGGCCTACAAACCCCAGGCCTTTACCGCGGTGCAGGCGGCCTACGATTCCCTGGCCGGAGAATACGAAGTCATGGTCCTGGAGGGAGCGGGCAGCCCGGCCGAAGTGAATCTCAAAGCCCACGACATCGTCAACATGCCCATGGCGCGGTATGCCCAGGCCAAGGTTCTGCTGGTGGGGGATATCGACCGGGGCGGGGTGTTCGCCTCCTTTGTCGGCACCATGGAAATCCTGGACGAGTGGGAGCGGGAGTTGATCGCAGGCTTTGTGGTGAACCGCTTCCGGGGCCAGAAATCGCTGCTCGCCGAGGCGCTTGCCTACATGGAACAGAAAACCGGCAAGCCGGTGCTGGGGGTGGTGGATTACCTGGCCAACCTCGGATTGCCCGAAGAGGATTCGGTGAACTTCAAGGCCGGGCTGTTCAGCCCGCATCGGCCCGCAGGCGCCCATGTCACCGTGGCCCTCATCGACCTGCCGCACATCTCGAACTTCACCGATTTCGAGCCGTTTCTGGCCGAGCCGGACCTGTTTGTCAAGATCGCCAGAACCCCGGCCGATATCACGGACGCGGACGCGGTGATCCTGCCGGGCAGCAAAAACGTCATCGCCGACCTCAAGTGGCTGTTCGGCTCCGGCCTGGCCGGGGCCCTGAAAAAATACGACCGGGAGATCGTCGGCATCTGCGGCGGCTTTCAGATGCTGGGCGCGAGCATCGACGACCCCTACCATATCGAGTCTGCCGGAGAAACCCTGGCCGGCCTCGGCCTGCTCGACCTTGCCACGGTGCTGGAGAAAGACAAAACCCTGACCCGGCAGTCCGGCACCCATCTCGCCTCGACCCTTGCGGTGCACGGCTACGAGATCCACCACGGCCAGAGCCGGGCGAAAGAGACTTGCGACATCCTCCGCTTCAGCAACGGGGAAAGCGGAGGGGTCGGCAACAAGGCCCAAACCGTCTGGGGCACCTATCTGCACGGCATTTTTGACGCGGACCCCTTCCGGCGCTGGTTCATCGACCTGTTGCGGCAAAGACGGGGACTTGACCCGCTAAAAACGGTGCAGGCCGCCTATGACCTGGAACCGGCCTTTGACCGGCTGGCCGAGGCGGTGCGCAGCCAGATCGACATGAACGCCATCTACCGCTTGCTGGGCAAATGATCCCCCTCGAATACCAGATACTGATCGCCATTCTTCTGGATCAGTTGCTCGGCGACCCGCGCTGGCTGCCGCATCCGGTGCGGCTCATCGGCGCAGCCTGCGTTGGCTGCGAGCGAATCACCCGCGCCGTGCTGCCGCCGGTTGCCGCCGGAAGCTCCTCTGTCCTCCTGGTTTTGGGGCTCACCGGAGCAACAACCTGGGGTCTGATCGCAGGGGCAAACCTCCTCCACCCCTGGCTGGGCAGCCTGATCTCCATCCTCCTGCTCTACACCACCATCGCAGCCCGCGATCTGGTGCGCCACAGCACCGAGGTTTACACCGCCCTGCGGGACGGGAATCTCCCCGAGGCCCGCAAGCGGGTGGGGATGATCGTGGGCCGCGACACGGGCACTCTTGACGAGGCCGGGGTGACGAGAGCGGCCGTGGAATCGGTGGCGGAATCCATGGTAGACGGCGTGACCGCGCCGCTTTTCTTTGCCCTGCTGGGCGGGCCCGTGGGAGCCATGCTCTACAAGGCGATCAACACCATGGACTCCATGTTCGGCTACAAAAACGCGCAATATCTCCAGTTCGGCTGGGCAGCGGCACGGCTTGATGACCTGGCCAACTTCGTCCCGGCCCGCCTCACCTCCCTTATGGTCCCGGCCGCCTCCTTCCCGCTCCGCCTCGATCCAAAACGCTCCCTGCTGACCCTGCTCCGGGACCGGTTTGCCCACGCCAGCCCGAATTCCGGCCATACCGAAGCGGCGGTGGCCGGTGCCCTGGGCGTGCAACTTGGCGGCTCAAGCAGCTACTTCGGCACGGTGCTGGAAAAGCCGGCCATCGGCGATGCCATCCACCCCCTGGAACCCCGGGACATTCTCCGCGCCAACCGTCTGATGCTGCTTTCCTCAGCCCTGACCCTGCTGGCCTGTCTCGCCCTGCGTCGGCACCTCATTGCCCTTCTGCCCGCGCTGTTTTCCTGATCTTCCGCTTCCTCCACACACCCGCCGCGCCCCACGGATATCTCTGGATTTTTCCTGCCCCGCCGGCTACGATTAAAAAAAATCCTTACTCCCGGCACGGGAGAATCCTTTGTCCGAGCAGGAACAGGAATGACCGGCATACTCAAAAAAATTTTTTCCCCGCGGCAGGTGAGCCTTGGCGCCCTTGTCCTGGGATTCCTCCTTGTTTTCAGCTTCATCCCCTTGATGGCGTTTTCCTTCTTCACCCTGGATGGAATCCTTTCCAACTTGAGCGCCATCGAAGAAAAAGAAGAGCTGCACTTCATGCAGGATGAGTTGCATCAGCTTGAGACACGGCTTGAACATTACCAGCAGACAATCGATTTTGTCTCCCAACTGCCCGCGGTCTTGGAGATTCTCAACCACGGCGAGCGCAGCCCCGGCAGCATCAGCAAGGAGACCGCTTCTCTCCGCTATACAGGGGTATTGAACAGGGCCTTTGCCAAAAACAGCGATGTGGAAAGCATCCATGTGCTTGATCGCAATGCGGCCGCACGCTTTTCCCTGTTCAAGAAAGCGGGCACCACGGAATACCTTCAGGGGCGAGAACATCCTCTGACCATTGATCCGGAATCCATAAAAAAGGTTTTTGCCCTGCGGGAAAAGAGGGTTTTAACCATTCCCCTGCAAGAAACCAGACAAGAAGATGCCGCTCACGCATCCCACCGGTTTCTGATCCGCCTTCTCACCCCGATCCGGATAAACGGCGAGACAATCGGGATTTATGTCGCCGACATCAACATCGGGGTGCTCATTCAGGCCTATCCCACGATGCAGTGGGTGTTAAGCGATGGCTGCTACCTCTCCGGAGATAACGGCAATGATTCGGCCTTTCTCGACTTCCCTGGACTCAAACATTTTTTTACCTCGGAAAAAGCAGGGATCTGCGGGAATGCTAACCGGAAAATGGCCTGGGTTCCCTTCTTTACCGGCCAGAACACCACCATCTCCCTGTGGGCCGGAAAACCCATCGCTCTTGCCTCGGTGCAGGCTGCCCGCCAAAAAATCCTGTTCACTGTTCTGGCGGGGCTCGGGTTGCTGTTGACCATGGCGCTGGTCGTCTCCTTTCTTTTTTCAAAATATGTGCGTCGCTTTTCCCAACGGTTTCTTGCCGGATTGGAAGAAGCCATCCTCCACCACAAGCCGGTTTTATGGAGCAAGGAGCTACGGATTAAGGAATTCTCCGAGTTTACCGGAAAAATAAATTCTCTCCTGGGCGAATTTGCGGCCATGGAGATGGAACGCCGGAATTCCCGACAAAAACTGCAGGAAAGCGAAGAGATCTTCCGGGTTGTTTTCAATTCGGTGCAGAGTGCGGTGATCCTCATCGACAACCATGACATGATTCGTTTCTTTAACCCGGCGGCAGAGCGCATTTTCGGATATACCGGCGAGGAGGTTCTCGGCAAGAGCCTGCACAGCCTGGTGGTGGTGGAGGAAATGCAGGCAGAGGCGCGGAAGGCATTGGCGGAATTCTGGCACACAGGTCAAGGGCCGATCATCGGCACTTCACGCGAACTCGTGGCCAGAAAAAAGGACGGGAGGATCTTTCCGGCCGAAGTGTTTGTCGCCCGGGTGAGAAAAAACGATGCCTATTGGGCCGTCGGCGCGGTGCTCGACATCACCGACCGCAAGGTCAAGGAGGAAAAACTCGTGATGCTGGCCACCATGGATGGCCTCACCGGGGTGTTCAACCGGCGGCATTTTCTGCTTCTGGCCGAGCAGGAAGTGGCTCGGAGCAAACGATACAACAAGGATATTTACTTCCTGATGTTCGATCTCGACCATTTCAAGGAGATCAACGATACCTTCGGCCATGAGACAGGAGACAGGGTGCTGCAGAATTTTGCCTCGATCTGCACCGAGGGGTTGCGCAGGGCGGACATCTTCGGCCGCATGGGGGGGGAAGAGTTTGCCGCTCTTGTGGTGGAGGCCAAAGAAGAGGAGGCATTCGCCGTGGCCGAGCGGATCCGCAAAAACTTTGCCTCCCAGAGCATCGACAAGGACGGGACGGAAAAAAATCTCAGTGTCAGCATCGGAGTCAGCCGGCTCGACCCCGCGACCGGAAGCCTGGAAGCCGCGTATGCCAGAGCGGACAAGGCTCTCTACGAAGCAAAAGATCAGGGGCGCAACAGGGTGATCATGGCCGCGGGGTGATCGCCCCGGAAAAAAGACAGGGCGCTACTTCACGCCATAATTCCCAAGGGCTTCCAGATATGGCCCGAACAGGTCATTGTAATCGTTCATCCCCCTTTTCAGGATGATGGAAAAATGGCCGGCATCGTTGTCGTTGACCACCAGATTGGCGCTGTTGGCCAAGGCTTCCAGATCGTACAGGGTGCGAAACTCCGGGCCGACCAGAACATAAAAGATATAACGCCGGCGGCTCATGGCCATTTCCCGCATATACTGGTGAACCGCGGACCCGTCCAGTCCATCCCCCTCAAACCTGCTGTGCAGCACCACCGCTTCAAAATTCATGAACTGCATCTTGGCGATGGCCTCTTCCGCCGAACGAACATAGGTGGGCTGGTAGCCCATCTCGCCGAAGGCCATGGTCACCTGGGTGGTTATCTCCTCGTCCCCGGCCATGATCAGGGCGTGGGGCACGTTCTCTACCGCCTCCTTTTCGCTGTATACCCCGCTGGAGAGCCAG
>Ga0310040_1001123_pt1 | contig 20784 bp, 19 predicted proteins | sample EPASupsiteHSE623_FD_200237 | JGI IMG/M metagenome (GOLD analysis project Ga0310040, IMG submission 200237) | Bioremediated contaminated groundwater from EPA Superfund site, New Mexico - Sample HSE6-23 (v2) (version 2) | ecosystem: Environmental > Aquatic > Deep subsurface > Groundwater >... | reverse complement strand
TTATGAAAATTGTAATTGTTTCAGACACGCACGGAAACGTGGCAAATTTTAAAAAAGCAGTTAGCTGGCTGAATAAAGAAAATATTCAGATAATTTTACATTGCGGAGATATTGGAAATCCCGAAAGCTTAAAAGAATCACTGGCAGATTTTAAAGGAGAATTTTTTGGCGTTTTTGGAAACATGGATAAAGATTTTAAAATTTTAATTGAAGAATATAATAAAATTCCAAGAGTTGAAATAAAAGAAGATGTTTTTGAAAAGGTAATTGATGAAAAACGGATAGCTTTTACTCATTTTCCGGATATGGCAAAAAAATTAGCGCAGTCAGGAAAGTATAATTTAGTTTTTTATGGCCACACGCACAGACCATGGGAAGAGAAAGTAGGCGACTGCAGAATGATAAACCCGGGCGAGCTTGCCGGCCAGTTTAATAAACCCACCTTTGCAATTTACGACACAGAAACAGACAAATTGGAATTAAAAGTATTAGAAAAGCTGTAGCACCGATATTGTTCATTGAAATTTTTAAAAGGAGCATGCAATGCTAAAAAGAATAATAAGAGCCACCTTGCAGAAGGCAATAAAATTAAGAGGCAGAGCTCTGTTTCTTTTTATAGGAATAATTGTTGAAGAAATAATTGCCAATGCCTTTGACTATGCGCTTTATCCCTTTGTAATTTGGAAATTTGGATTATTAAAAGGGGGAGCAATTATGGCTTTGCTTTCTTTAATTGTTTGCTATGCTATTTTAGTTTTTTATAATAAAACTAAAATAGATTGGTTTGGGATTGAATTAGTAAAAGAGCTTAGAGAATATAGGGGAAAAGGAAAGATATTTTCAATTATGTCATGGATATTAAAAAAAGGGCAATTTGCTTCTTTTATATTTCTTTCTTTAAAGTTTGACCCGTTTACAACAACAGCTTATATGCGCCGGGGCGCCAATGAGTTTCCTGTAATGGATTGCAAAAGCTGGAAAATATTTTTTGCCAGCTGGATTGTTGGAAATCTTTCATGGATTATAGTTGTGTTTACCGGGATATCTGTAATTGAATTTTTTTGGAAGATTATATATTAAGCGCGCACTGAACAAGTTTGCGCTTTTTTTTATTAGATATATAATATATAAAACTATTAATAATTAAAAATATGAATGAAAAGTTTTCACAAAATGTAGAGTCAGAACAATCTTTAGAAGAACGCCTTGAATCTTTGCCCGCAGATAAGCGGGAAAAATTAGAAAACTCCTGGAAAACGTTAGAAGAGTTAACTCCAAAAGGCGAACTGCCCAAAGGCGTTACAATATCAAAAATTGAGCACGAAGATGCAGAATCCACAAAAGAAAAAGTGGCTGAAATGCAAGAATTTCTTGGCAAAGCTTTTGGGGGAGAAGAAATGGTGGATGAAATGCAAATGGAAATTGGAATAACAAATAGAATAGTTGATTATTATGGAGCCAGAGACGAGGCAGGAAAATTAATTACTTTAATGTCTTCTCAAATGGTTGAAACAAAAACAGAATCCGGAGAATCTGAATTGTCTATGATTACTTGGTATGTTGCCAACAGAGAAGGGTATAAAGGAAAATCGCTTGTAAAAGAAGTGGCATCAGCCGCTCTTTCTGATTTTTTGGAAAAAGCCAAACAGGAGCTAAAACCGGTAAAAGCAATTTTAGGAGAAGCTGAATTGGGGGACGAAGATGTGGCAAGAAGAGAAAAGGCCTTTAACCGATATGCCGGCATGAAGAGAATTTATGGCAAAGACAAAAAGGGCAATTTGTCAGAGGTTTTATATGAAGCGCCTCCAGAAGACGAATCAACAAAAGGAGCTCCTGCCAATTTTATGGTTCGCTTAATTGATGGAAGAAATACAATGAGCAAGGGAGAGTATATGGAGCTTGTAAGAGGAATTCATAGCCAATATACAAGGCCTGAATATTTTACTCCGGAGTATTTTAAATTTCTTGCCGAACAGGAAGGAGAAGAAGTTGACCAAGAAGATGTTACTACTGAGGCAGTTGATGAATACAGACAAAGATATTTAGGGATAACAGAAAAAATCCAAAGAAAAATTGAAAAAAAATTAAAGCCGGCGCAGGGCGATTTAGTTCTTATGTCTGAAAGAGAAAAAAGAAAAGGCGAATAATAAACTAAAATATGTAAAAAACCGGATAACCCCCCGGTTTTTTGGTTGTATGGACAAAAATTAATAAAGTGGTAAGTTTATATTGGCGCTGTTCGTTGAAATTTTGTTAACCACAGGAGGCATAGCAATGTGCGAAAAAAGCGTTGGATTAGTTCTTATTACAGAAGTCCCGGATTTGGGCGTTGCAGCAGTTTTGAGAGAGCGCGGATTTTGGAATTTTGAAGAAATGAAGTTTGAATCATGGCCTGGCGCATGCCAAGTTACAGTGCACGGAAAGCTAGGGCCAAATGAAACTTTTATGCAAGCTATTAGGTGCGAAATAGAAGAAGAGTTGGGCACAAGGTTTCTTAATGCTTTTTGGCCGGGTTTTAAAAGTTTGGTTGAAGTATCACACGAAAAAACAGAAGAAAAAGAAGTTGTAACTTTGGCCACGAAAGTTGATTTTTATATGCTTAATTTAATTCGGCTGGATCCTTCTGCAGGAAGCATAAGATTTTTGACTCCGTGCGAACTTGATTGTGTGCAAGATGTTAGAAATTTTTCTAAAAATCAAGGAGTGCCCGACAGAACAATAATTGCAATGTTTCCGGACGAGGCGGAAGCTGTTAAAAAAGCATTCAAGCATTTTTTGAAAATTAATGATTAAATAATTTGCCCCGATTACCCCGATGTCCAAAGTCGGGGTTTTTTTATTATTAAAATAAGTTATGTTATTGACTATTTGAATAAGCAGGGATATAATAATTTATTAAACAAATTTACAGATGCAGCAGAAATATTATATATTTATTGCCGTTGTAATCTTGGCTGTTTTGGCCGGGATTTTTTCATACCCCAATTATGTAAACCAGGGGATTGATTTTTTAAATAATAAATTTTTATGGACTTTGCCCCACTTTTGGGAAAAAGATTATGTTTTTGGTTTAGATTTGCAGGGCGGAGTAAGCTTGGTTTACCAAGCAGATTTAAGCACTGTTGAAGATAAAGCAGGAGCTATGGCGGGTTTAAGAGATGTAATTGAAAGAAGAGTTAATGTGTTTGGAGTTTCAGAACCAGTAGTGCAAATCCAGGGAGAAAGCAGATTAGCTGTTGAATTGCCCGGAGTGACAGATGTAAAACAGGCAATTGAAATGATAGGCCAGACGCCTTATTTAGAATTTGACGAAGAAAGAACAGCAGAAGAAGCCCAGCAAATTTTAGATAAAATAGCAGAATTACAAAAAGCGCAGGAAGACGGCAAAGATATTACAAGCGTTGAAAACTGGCAATTGGCTTTGCAAAACCCTTATTATAAGCCAACAGAGCTTACCGGAAAATATTTAACAAAAGCAAATGTTATTTTTGACAACACAACTTATAAAGCTCAAATTGAATTGTTGTTTAACGACGAGGGCGCCAAAATTTTTGAAAACGTCACAGGAAGAAACATTAATAAATCTTTGGCAATTTTTTTAGACGGCTCATCTATTATTGACACAACAGGAGACGGCAAAATTGACTCAAGCGATTTGTATGCCCCAAATGTACTGGACAAAATTCCCGGAGGAAAAGCTGTTATTACAGGAGATATGTCAACGCAAAAAGCTAACGAAATTGCAAGAAGGTTAAATTCGGGAGCTTTGCCCGTTAAAATAGGAAACCCAATTTCGCAAGAAACAGTAGGGCCAACATTAGGTTCTGTGTCTTTGCAAAAATCGCTTATGGCAGGAATTTACGGGCTTTTGGCGGTTATTGTGTTTATGGTTTTATTTTACAGGTTGCCCGGGCTTTTGGCTTCTTTTGCTTTAATAATTTATGTTGTTTTGGTGCTTTCTTTATTTAAATTAATTCCTGTAACTTTAACTTTAGCGGGCATTGGAGGATTTGTGCTTTCTATTGGCATGGCGGTTGATGCAAACATTCTTATTTTTGCCAGAATGAAAGAAGAAATAAAAGCAGGAAAAAGTTTAGAGCAGTCAATTAACGAGGGTTTTAACCGCGCATGGCCTTCTATTAGAGACAGCAATTTTAATTCTTTGATTGTTTGCGCAATTTTATTTTTTGTGGCAACTTCTTTTATAAAAGGATTTGCTTTCACATTGGCGCTGGGTATTATTATAAGCTTGTTTTCGGCCATATTTATAACAAGAATATTTTTGCAGGTTTTTATTGGCAAATGGACGGAAAAAGTTAAATGGCTTTTATAATTTTAAATAACAAATTTTAAATGAATTTTAATTTTACAAAATATTCAAATATCTATTATATAATTTCTGTTATTTTAATTTTGGCTTCAATTGTTTGCCTGGCGCTTTTTGGATTAAAATTTGGCATTGAATTTGCCGGCGGAAGCAACATGCAAGTAGAATTTGAAGGTCAAAGACCTCCAAATGATACAATTGAACAAATTTTGTCCGGATTTGATTTGGGTCAAATAATCGTACAGCCCACGGGAGAAAAAGGAGCTATTATTCAGTTTAAGGGAGTAGACGAAGCAACCCACCAGCAGATATTGGCAAAACTAAATGAGCTTGTGCCAACCAGCGAAAAAAGTTTTCAATATGTTGGCCCTTCTGTGGGGCAGGAGCTGAGAAACAAAACAGAGCTGGCAATTTTCTTGGCTTTGCTGGCAATAACTTTATATATTGCTTTTGCTTTCAGAAAAGTTTCAAGGCCGGTAAATTCGTGGAAATATGGAATTGCTTCTTTAATTGCTTTAATTCACGACATAATAATTCCTTTGGGAATGTTTTCGGTATTGGGGAAAATGTATAATGTTGAAATTACAATCCCAATTATTGCCGCGCTTTTAACAGTGCTTGGTTTTTCTGTTCACGATACAATTGTTATTTTTGACAGAATAAGAGAAAACATTTTAAGGCAGGGGATGGCGCAGTTTGAAGAAACCATAAACTGGAGTTTAAACCAAACATTAGGCAGATCTTTAAGCACTGTGTTTAGTACTTTAATTGTTCTTATCTCAATATTCTTTTTTGGCGGACAAACTTTAAAATATTTTGCTTTAGCCTTAATAGTAGGAATAACTTCGGGAGCTTATTCGTCTATTTTTATTGCCAGCCCCCTTTTGGTAAGCTGGTATAAATGGGACCTAAAAAAGGCTCAAAAAAGCAACAAAAAGTAAGGGGGTTGACAAGGATTTGTTATTATGGTAAACTTAAATAATTAAGCATAAAACATATGGAAACCAACTATAAGCAAACTTATCAAAAGCTTACAAAGGGCCTTACCCAAAAAACCAAAGATATCTTTGATCGCAGATTTGGCGTAAAGACAGGAACTCCCGAAACCCTAGAATCAATAGGTAAATCTTTTGGTATTACCCGTGAAAGAGTCCGCCAAATAGAGGAAGCCGGTTTTAATTATGTAAGAAAGCAAAATAAAGATTTAATAGACAATGTTTACAGCCAGTTTTCGGCTTATTTTCAGGAACAGGGCGGATTTAAAAAAGAAGATGCTGTTTTGGCAGAATTGGGAGGCAAAAACCAAAAACCCTATGTTTTATTTTTGCTCACATTGGGCGAACAATTTTCAAGAGTTTGTGAAAAAAAGGATTTTTATTATTTTTGGTCAGTCCTTCCGGACGCCAAAAACAAAGTAAAAGCAAATTTAAACTCTTTGGTTTCACAAATGCAAAAAATAGGAAAACCTGTATCCAAAGAAGAGTTTGTTTTAACAGCTTCTAAAAACGGATTTTCAAAACAGGCAGTTTTGTCTTATCTTGAGCTTTCAAAAAGAATTCAGGAAAGCAAAGATAATAAGCTTGGCTTGATTGACTGGCCCGAAATAAAACCAAGGGGAGTTAAAGACAAAGCATATTTAGTTTTTAAAAAGCATGAAAAGCCGTTGCACTTTACAGATGTTGCTAAAATGATAGATCACTTAGAATATAATTTGCCTAACAAAAAAACTTATCCGCAGACAGTTCACAATGAACTTATAAAAGATGCAAGATTTGTGTTGGTAGGCAGAGGAACTTATGCTTTGGCTGAATGGGGATATTTGCCGGGAACCATAAAAGACATTATTACAAAGGTTTTAAAAGACAAAAAAGAACCTACTAATAAAGACGAAATTGTTAAAGAAGTTTTGGCTCAAAGACTGGTTGCAAAAAATACAGTTTTAATGAACTTAAACAACAAAAAGTATTTTAAAAAAGACGAAAACGAAAAATACTTTTTGAAAGGCGTGCAATCAGCATAATTTAATCTCAAAAGCAAAAAACGCCCCTCGGGCGTTTTTTGCTTTTGTTGTCGCCGGCACTGAAAATTTGACTAAATATGATTATTCTGGCAGAATAAAATACAAATCACCTAACCTATATAAAATGAACTTATGGCATTAAATCAAAAAAAATCAGCCATAGACATAAAATACATTAAATGGTGCCGAAAGATTGCTAAAACAAATAATGAAGTTGAACTTATATCTCATTTCAGAGAACATACCTATAAGCACTTCAATCGGCATAAACACGAAGGAGAACTTGGTTTAAGAATTTGGTTAATTGGAGTTTTTAATTTTATGTATATTCTAAGGGAGAAATACCCAAAAATTACCACAGACGATATGCTGTTTAAGCTTTGTTCATACTATAAAGATTATAAAAGAGGGTCTAAGCCGTCTTTTAATGTTGATAAATTTATGAGAAAATACAAGGGAGACATTAAAGATTATTATTATGAATATCAGGCAAAATAAGAAAGTTTTATATATAGATATGGACGGCGTGTTGGCTGACTTTGATTCTGAAATTGCGAAAATTGATGCTGGCACGCTTAAAAAATATAACGGTAATTTTTGCAGTATTCCGGGTATTTTTTCAAAAATGTCCCCTATGCCGGGCGCAATTGAAGCTTTTGAAAAATTATCACAAAAATTTGATACATATATTTTATCAGCTGCGCCATGGGATAATCCTTCTGCGTGGTCTGACAAATTGCAATGGGTAAAAAAGCATTTGGGAGAAGTGGCATATAAACGGTTAATTATCACTTGTCATAAAAACTTAAATAAAGGAGATTATTTAATAGATGATACAAATAAAAATGGCGCTGGAAAATTTGCAGGCGAACTTATTTTATTCGGTTCAAAAAAATTTTCAAATTGGAAAAGCGTTTTGGAATATTTGTTGAAAAAGGAATAGTTCTTTAACTAACAAGAAAGGCGGTGGCAAATGCCGATACGCATAGTTGTGGGAGGTGTAGCAAATTGCGGCAAATCTACGCTTACAGCATCTATTTATAGAGAGATGCAAGCCAGAGGCATTAACGTGGGCATTCACGAGTTGGATGTTTTTGAAAATACTATTCCTTATATTCTTGGCATTGAAAGCTGGGGACAGAGGATAAAAGTAAAATCGGGTGATTGGGCAAACCCGCGCATTACCCGTGCAATCTCCGCTTTTACAAAAGATAAACGTCGTTTTGTTTTAGGAGACCTTACGGGCATAATAGACGGTCTTTTAGAAAAAATGGTTGAAAAGGCAGACTTAGCTATTGCTATTGGAAAAGACCAGCAAAGTCTTCAAGATTGGCTTGATTTCTTTAAATCTCAAAAAATTCCGGTAATAGTAAAAGTTATTTCTTATGTTGCCGACGTCTTGCCCCGATGTTCTTTTGAGGATGTAATTTTTGTTGGAAACTTAAAACGGGAAGTTTTACAAAATAGCGAAATATATGAAGTCGTCAATCGGTTGCTTGCGTCATGTTAGCGTGCGGATTAATCTTTCAAGATTGTCCGCTTTTTTATTACCTTTTACATATTATAATATACATTTTTTCCAACGGCTCACATATATGTGAGCCGTTAAGCTGTTTGTATTTGACAATAGGTTATATCTTTGTTATAATAGAATTAGTATGTTGAGAATGTTTCTCAACTTTGAAAACTTAATAGTTCTAAAATCTACAGGAGAGAACCAATGCACAAGCCCGCCACTGCGGCCTTGCAGCCTGCTCAGGTGATTCTCTCCGATAAGAGAGTTTACAGAAGCAAGCCTGCAAAAAGAAAAACTGCTTGGGAATTTTTGAAGTCCCACGCCCGACGGCTCTTTATTGAGTTGTTGAACCTGTTTTTCAATCACGACTGGCTCTTTTGGCTGATAGGGTTAGCCAACAAAAGATTGGGCGTGATTGATTCGGTCTTCTTGGCTTATCCAGCTAATGAAGATTACAGTGACGCCTATACTTACAGAAGTCGGGCACGGACAATGGAATGGACTCCTAAGCCCGTTGGTTTTTTTTGGCAAAATGGAAAGCTTGGTATCAAGTTTGCCATCTCTGCCCACAACGGACAGTTCAGCGACTCTGCCAACAAAGGTAAGCTCTGCCACCTGGTAGAGAGAATGGAGAAGCTAAAAAAGCTTTTTCACGCTGAACACAAAACTTTTGCTGGCATTCTTCCTGGGGTGTTCTTCACGAAGAGGCTGGTGAAAGAAACGCCGGAAGCCGATGTAACCGTGGAAGCCATAAAGCAAGTGATTGGCAAAGTAAAATCGCTTGAAGGATTAAGCGACGATACGCCAGTCATTGTTTTGGGCGGAAGAGGTTTTATTGGACGCCGAGTTGTTTCTTCCTTGCCAAAGAGCATTGTTTACAGCGTGGACATTGCTGGAAATAACGGTCAAAACGTTTGGCCATCTCATTTGCAGGGTAAGCCGGTGTTGCTTGTCAATATCAGCTTAAACTCTGCTTTGGGCCAGTATGTCCCGTTGCTTTGGCCCGAGGTTGTGGTTGTGAATGAAGTTTATCCTGAGCCAACGCCCGAGTTGGCATTGCAGTTGGAAATCATTGGATGCCACTGCTACCACATTGTGGGCGTTAAAGCAGGAGCACTGCCTTCGTTTCCCGGCGGATATCAAGGAGGAATTCCTTGCTGCGCCGCTTGGCAATCGGAAAAGATGGAGGCTTTGTTCAAGCGAATCGTTTAAGGGCTTTGTCACGGAGTTGACATCGCCCTTTTTTGTTTATTTAATTTTGTTGTATAATGAAATAATATGTTTTTCTTTCTGTTTGACCCAATCAATATTTCTCTGATTGTAACGGCCTTGTTAAATCTCTTTTTAGGAGTATTAATTTTTATTAGTGGAAAAAATAAAAAAATAAATATCTTATACAGTTTGAATATAATAGCCATTATCAGCTGGATAGTGGCTATGTTTTTTTATCGTTCAGCGCCAAAAGAGTTTAATTTATTTTGGTGCGCGATTTTGTATGTTACGCCAACTTTGATAGCCAGCAGTTTTTTATACTTTACTTATATTTTTCCCTCCCAAAAAGAAAAATATATTTGGTGGAGGACGATTCTGATTTTTGGCATAAACTTAGCAATAATAATATTGGTGATTTGGCCAGGATTAATAATAAAGGAAGTCAACGTAAGGCCAGGACAAGAAAAAGAAATAATTTTCACTGCATATTACTGGTTTTACTTTTTATACACTTTATCATTTTTTTCTTTTGGATTTTTGAGACTTTTCATAAAATATTTTAAAAACAAGGGAATAGAACGTTTGCAAATAATTTATTTAGTAACAGGGTATTCTTTAGCTGCCAATCTTGCTTTCGGAACAAATTTGGTAATGCCATGGTTCGGATTTTTCTTTTTAAATTGGCTGGGGCAAGTATTCACCTGCATAATGGTTGCTTTTACCACCTATGCAATTCTTAAATATCGCTTGATGGATATTCGAATAGTCGCTAGAAAAACCGTTATTTATTTTTTATCCGCAGGATTTGTTTATGGAACGTTTTATTTGGTAACTTGGATACATAACAAAAGCTTCGGAGGAGTTTATACCAACGGAGCATATCTACTTGGTTTAATTGTTGCGCCAATTTTTGTTCTGCTTTTTATTTGGTTAAATAATAAAATAAAGGGCGTTGCTAATAAATATTTATTTTTTAGTCTATATAGTCACCAGGAAACAATTGCAAAATTAACAGATGAGTTGACTAGCTCAATTAATTTAAGTAAAATAGTTGATTCTATTGTAAACAGCATAAAAGAGGCAATGCAGTTGGACAGAGCGGGAGTTTTGTTGATTGACCAAAACGAAGGAACAATTAAATACAAAATAGCTAAAGTAATCGGATTCAACGAAAATAACGGCATAAGTTTGGTGCAGGATAATTTTTTGACCCGCTATCTTGAAAAAACGCAAAAGCCCTTGGTCAGAGATGAGCTTCAAATGATAGCGAAAGACTTAAACGATGCAGAAGAAAAACAAAGTTTTGACCAATTGGCAGAAAATATGAAACGTATTGAAGCTTCTTTGTGTCTGCCGATGGTAATTTCCAGCAAACTAATCGGAATTATTGTTTTGGGAAGCAAGGTTTCGGGCGACGCATACACCAGCGAAGACTTAGATTTGCTGAATACTTTGTCAAAACAAGCAGCTATTGCCGTTGACAACGCCCGGCTTTACAGAGAAGTTCAAGATTTTAACAAAACGCTCCAGCAAAAAGTTGACGAACAAACAAAAGATATTAAGCATGCTTTTGAAGTTGAAAAACAAGCCCACGAGGAGTTGAAAAAGTTAGACGAAGCCAAAACTAATTTTATGCTGGTCACCCAGCATCATTTGCGGACTCCGCTCACTGTGACAATGGGATTTTTAGAACTTTTGTTAAAGGGAACTTACGGGAAAATTCCAAAAAAGATTGCCGGCCCAATAGCCAAGGCAGATGAGTCAATAAAAAAAGAAATAAGTGTTGTAAACGATTTGTTGAATGTGTCTTCATTTCAGTTGGGCAAAGGGTTTGTTGATGCTAAACCGGGCGTTTTAATAAAACATATATTGGAAGAAATCATAAATGAATTAAAACCTATTGCCGAAAGCAAGAATATTTATCTAAAATTTGAAAGTGTGGGCGATATTCCAGGAATTTCAGCTGACCAAAAGCAAATCAGAATGGCTTTGCAAAACATAGTAGATAATGCGATAAAATACACAAAGAGTGGCGGAGTGGAAATAAAACTAAAAACAGAAAATGAAAAGATAAAAATTGAGGTAAAAGACACGGGCATAGGAATGAGCCCCGAGGATAAAAATAACCTCTTTGAAAAAGCATTTCATAGAAGCAAAGAGGCATGGTCAGCTAACGCAACAGGCAAGGGCATCGGGCTTTATCTGTCTGCTCAAATAATAAAAGCGCACGGAGGCAAAATTTGGGCTGAATCTGAGGGCGCAAATAAAGGAAGTGTTTTTCATATAGAATTGCAACTAAACGGTAATAAAAATAATTAAACTAAAATATAAAAAAATATGAAAACAAAAAAGAAAATTTTATGGGTTGAAGACGAACAGCCCTTAATAGATGTTTACAAAGACGCCCTAAAGGAAACAGGGGATTATGATGTTGAATTTTTACAGCTGGGACAGCAAGCCATAGACAGGGTAAAGGAAATTGAAGAGGGCAAAGCAGAAAAACCAGACCTTGTGATACTTGACCTTCTTTTGCCGGATATAAATGGCGATAAAGTATGCGAAGTAATAAGACAAACTCCGTCAACGAAAGACATTCCAGTATTTGTGCTTACAAACTATACAGGAGAGCAGATGGAGGAAAAAATGACCCAAGAATTAAAGGCTGAAAGATATTTAGTTAAAACCGAATGGGGGCCGATAAAATTAATGCCCCTACTCGATGAAACACTGAAGTAAAATTTACGGGGGTAATAAAGATAAAGGGGTCGGCATATGTGAGTCGTTAAATACCCATCACACATAGAACAGAAAAGACGAAAACGAAAAATACTTTTTGAAAGGCGTGCAATCAGCATAATTTAATCTCACAAGCAAAAAGCGCTCCCTCAAATGGGGGTGCTTTTAATTTAAAAAGAAAAAAGCCACTGATGTTTTTAAAAAACATCAGTGGCGTTCTGTGCTATCGGTAAAATTATTTACCGACAAATGCCGGTGGCTTTAATTGCAGCCACTACGGCAGGCACTGCCATAGAAATCGCAAGCAGGTTCTGCTTGTTTCGGCACTGCTTTGACCGAAATAGCGAGTTGCTTTTTCGGTTTTTGCAGCCTTTTTGAGGTTTTTGGCCTCATAGATTTCCTCCTTTCTTTGTTAGAGTTATAAGTATCTAAATGAGACCGCCTCATTCAGATATCTGCTCAAGAAAAAGCTCTCGCGTCATTCGGCGGGAAAGATCGCAATTTTGTCTCATTTTACTTAAATTCTTTGAAGAATGGACAAATTCGCGGGTGATTTCACAACCGCCGATGCATTGGCCTTCAATCATGCATCCTTTACACATGTCTAATCTACCGACTAAGTGTTGAATAACCATTTTTTGATATGGTCCATCGGTTGCGAAAAGTTGGTCTATCTGGCGAATATTTCCTAGCATATTTGTGCTATAGCAACATCCATAAATGTAGCCCGCGGGGTTTACACTTATTCCAGTTCCACAAGACGGGTTGCAGAAAGCTGTGAGTCCATCGAGTGCTGAATAATTAAAATTTCCAAATGCCCGATTCCAACAACCGGTAATATTAACTCCAACTTTCTTTCCGTATTTGCGCAACCTAATAAGCCAGACTACAATTTTATCAATGGGAACAGAAACGAGGTTAATGACATCAGGTGAAATACGAAGATGGTCCATTCCTCGCGCAGCTGCCCAATCAATAATTTGTTCGTCGATTTGAGCGAAATTCTGTTCTGTCACAGTTATAGCGACATCCGCAGTTATTTCGCACTCTTTTAGATTATCGAGCCCGTTGATTATAGCCTCAAAAGTTCCTTTCCCTGATTTTGTTGTTCTAACACTATCATTGACGTTTCCGAGACCATCGAGACTGGACGCAACAGATATATTATATCTGTTTAGCTTAGCAGCTATCTCGCGAGTAATCAATGAAGAGTTAGAAACTATTGAAAAACTGCACGGAATGGCGGATTCATAATTGGCTCGATAGTAATTAACAATCCGCTCAATAACTGGCCAAACCAGCAGTGGTTCTCCTCCACAAAATCCGATTTTGGCATTTTTTTTCCCGTGTTGTTTCAAAATTCTGATATATTCATCTATAGTCTTTTTAGCGACCTCAAAAGTCATAAATTTATTTAGGCTATTTATTCGGTTAGATGTCCCAAGGTTACAGAAATGTATACAATATATACAACGGAAGTTACATTCTTCTGACATGATAAGCTCTAATCTATCCACCAATGATCCGTCAGTAATTACCCCTTCTCTATCTTTAGTGATATTTTCCAAAAATTCCCTTTCTTCAAAGTTGGCGGGAATTAAAAAATAGTCTTCAACTAAATTGCGAATGGTTGCTTCACCATCTTTACCTATATCATATTCAGAAAGAAATTTTTTTATTGAGTGAGGTTTTTCAAATACACGAAGAAGTTCGAGCGTATCCAATGATACAAATTTAGGTCGTCCAAATAATGAATGCCATATTACGGCTCGATTCGTATTTTGGACAATTTCTACAAACTGCGACGTAACTAATACCAAAGCAGGCGTGAGTTGCATTTTATGTTCTCCTATAAGTTGTCAAACAGCATTTAACGTTTACTATTTTTATACTAACACCAATTTACGTCTTGTCAATGTCCTATGATAATAATCGTATATTGTATTGATTATGGTTTTTTAAGGAGTTATAATAATATAAAGAATATTTTTATGGATATTTTTACTACTCTGCTTATTGTTTTATTTATAGCGACGGCGATTTTTTATATAATATTTTTTTCTTTTATTTACTACTGGCATTTAAAAAAAACCACTTTTGTTGTGGTGCCTGCAATTTTTACTTTTGAATTTTTTCTTACAGGATTTTTAATAGTTGCAATAGTTTCGCTTGCGGCAAATTATTTGCCTTTTATAATTAATTTAAAAGGATTATTATGATGAAACTGCCGGCTTGGCTATTTTGGTTGGAGTGGGTTAAAAAAATGATTTGGGATCCTTTTTGGTGGCTAATTTTATTTTTGGTTATTTTGTGGGTTCCTTTTTTAAGAGTTTGGTGGTGGATATTTTTGCCGTTAATGCTTCAAACACAATTAAAAACTCTTTATATATGGTGGATGAATTGGGATTATGACTACGCCACAAAAGCAAAATGGGTAATACTTGAAGTTATTCCGCCCAGAGAAGTTTTAATTCCTGCTAAAGCCATGGAAGATGTTTTTTCTGTTATATGGCCTCTTTATGATGCACCAAACTTCAGAGAAAGATGGTGTGATGGAGCATTAGACAACGGGCCATATTGGTGTTCTTGGGAAATAGCAAGCATTGAGGGAAAAATTCATTTTTATATAAGATGCCTGCAACAACATAAAGTTACTTTTGAAATGGCTCTTTATGCCCATTATCCTGATGCCGAAATTCACGAAGTAGCTGATTACACAAAGCTTGTACCCCAAACAGTTCCAAATGAAGAATGGGATATGTATGGAGAAGATTGGGATTTACACAGAGAAGATGCTTATCCTATAAAAACATCCGAAAAGTTTTTTGAACCGCAAGGTGAAAGAATTTCAGCTGAAGAAAAAAGAATTGATCCAATAATAGGTTTGCTTGAGGGAATGTCAAAATTAAAACAAGGAGAGCATTATTGGGTGCAGTTTATTACAGTTCCCGTATTAGACAAAGACGAACCAAAATGGAAAAAAGAAGGAGAAAAAATAATTAATAAATTATCAAAACGGCCTGAAAAAAAAGAAACCACTCTTTGGGATGATTTATCTTATGTGGCAAAAACAACTATTTTGGGGCCTGAAAAAGAAGGGTCGGGAGAATCGGCAAAATATAGCTGGCTTCCGCAAAATAAAGAAGAAACAGGAGAAAGAGAAATGGTTTTAACTCCTGGAGAAAGAGAAATTCTTACAGAAATTGATAATAAATTAAAAAAACCGGTTTTTAGGACAACTATAAGGGGTGTTTATGTTGCAAAACGGGAAAATTGGAATGCGCCACACAGGGTTATTTTAAGGTCATATATGTCTCATTTTGCCACTATAAATTTAAACCATTTTAGATTTCAAAACGCAACAAGGCCAAAAGTTCATTATTTTTGGAGGAAAAGAAGAGTTTTTCTAAGGGCAAGAAAAATGTTTAGAATGACGGTTTTAAGATTTCAACCATTATTTCCAGATAGATCAAATGATGCGCTTAATCCTATTTTGAATACAGAAGAAATGGCAACTTTATATCACTTCCCATTAAGGGTTTCGGGTATGGTTGGACCTACCATGGGCAAGGTTGAATCAAAGAAAGCCGGTCCTCCGCCAAACTTGCCAATAGAAGAATAATTTTAAAAATGGAAAACAGCGAAATAAATTTTTTTGGATTAACATCTTTTAGAAACGAAAGAAAAAGATTTGGAATTAAAACCGACGACCGCCGGCGCCATTTTTATTGTATTGGAAAAACAGGTATGGGAAAATCCAATTTAATGGAAAATATGGCAATTCAAGATATTCAGGCAGGCAGGGGAATAGCCTATGTTGATCCGCACGGCGAAGGAGCTGAAAAACTTTTGGATTTTGTGCCCACAGAAAGAATAAATGATGTTATTTATTTTAATCCGGCTGACCTTGATTACCCCATTGCCTTTAATGTAATGGAAAAAGTTGATTTTAGGTTTAGGCATTTAATAGCAGGCGGGCTTATGGGAGTTTTTAAAAAAGTCTGGCCGGATGTTTGGTCGGCCCGTATGGAATATATTTTAAACAATACTATTTTGGCTCTTTTAGAATATCCTGATTCTACTTTACTGGGAGTAAACAGAATGCTGGCTGACCCGGAGTATAGGGAAAAAGTTGTTGCAAAGGTTACAGACCCCATGGTAAAATCTTTTTGGGTTACAGAATATGCAAGATACACCCAGCGTTATGAAATTGAAGCAACTGCCGCCATACAAAACAAGGTGGGACAATTTATTTCAAATCCATTAATAAGAAATTTAATAGGTCAGATAAGGTCTACAATAGATATGAGAGATATTATGGACAAAGAAAAGATATTTATTATGGATTTGTCAAAAGGAAGAATTGGAGAAGATAATTCAAGATTATTGGGAGCTTTGTTAATTACAAAATTACAATTGGCCGCCATGTCCAGAGTTGATATGCCCGAAGCCGACAGAAAAGATTTTTATTTATATGTTGACGAGTTTCAAAATTTTGCCACAGAATCTTTTGCCAATATTTTGTCTGAAGCCAGAAAATACCGTCTTAATATTACCCTTGGCCACCAATATATAACCCAAATGGAAGAGGAAATAAGAGATGCGGTTTTTGGAAACGTGGGAACTTTGGCGGTGTTTCGCGTGGGAGCCGAAGACGCAGAATATTTGGAAAGAGAGTTTACTCCCCAGTTTACAGCCGAAGATTTGGTGAATTTGCCCAAATATAATGTTTATTTAAAATTAATGATTGACGGAGTTGCAGGACACCCTTTTTCGGCAGAAACTTTGCCTCCGCCCGTGCCTTTTGAAAATTCAAATAAAGAAAAAATTATTAGGGCGTCAAGAGAAAGATACGGAATAAAGAAAGAAATAGTTGAAGAAAAAATTGCCCGCTGGGCAGGATTTATGGATGAAAAAGAAAACAGCCAGCAGCCAAACGTTATTCGTGAAAAAAGGCCTCAGGCCCCGCAAAACAATTTGGGGCAAAATAATCAAGTTACGCTTTACAATGCTGTATGCTCTAGTTGCAACAAACCCACAAAAGTTATTTTTCCTCCAGAAAAGGGCAGGCCTGTTTATTGCAAATCATGCCTAAAAAAAATGAAAGAGCAAAAAGAACAGCAAAAAGAAAACAAAGAAGAGCATAACCAAAATAATAAATTTTTTCAGGAAGAAATAAAATTAACAGATATTCCTTTTCATTCTCCTAAAAAAAATGTTGAAAATAAAAAGCAGGAAAACCGCCATTTAGAAGATAAAAAAAGAAAAGAAATAAATCTGTCAGAGCTTAAAAAAGCGCTGGAAGAATCTTTAGACGACAAAAAAGAAACCAGAAAACCTCAAGAAGAATTAAAAGAAAAAATAGAACAAGAAAAGCAAATGGATAAAATTGAAAAAGAAGAAATAAAACTATTAGTTGTTAAAAATGACAAAAAAGACGACGGCAAAAAAATTATAAAACCCGGTGAGACAGTAAAGTTTTAAAAAAAAATGAGCCCGCTTGCAACAAAAATTTTAAAAAATTTAAACTTAATAAATAAGCGCGTTTTAGTAAGATGCGATTTTAATGTCCCCTTAACTATGACAGGTGAAATTGCAGACGATTTCAGAATTTTACAGTCGTTGCCCACAATTAAATATTTAATAGATTCCAAAGCTAAAATAATTTTAATGAGCCATTTAGACCCCGAAAATACCGGGACAGTTTCTAAAAAATTTAATTTAAATAAAGTGGCCGAAAGATTGTCAGAATATTTAAAAATGCCTGTTGCTAAAGCAGATGACTGCATAGGTCCTGAAGTTGAAGGCCAAAGCAATGCGTTGCAGACGGGAGATATTTTATTGCTGGAAAATTTAAGGTTCCACGAAGAGGAAACCAAAGGGGACTTAGAATTTGCCAAAAAGCTTTCTTATTTGGGAGATATTTATGTAAATGACGCCTTTTCGGTTTGCCATAGAAACCATGCTTCAATTTCCGGAACACCCCAATATATGACCTCGTGCATGGGCTTGTTAATGGAAAAAGAAATAGAAAATTTAAGCAAGGTTTTGTTTAATCCGCAAAAACCCATGGTAGCTTTAATTGGCGGTAAAAAAGTGGAAACAAAAGTAAAAGTTATTGAAAAAATTTCCGAGGTTGCAGATTTTGTTATAATAAGCGGGTTGATTAAAAAAGAGGCAATAGAAAAAAATATTCAATTTTCTCATCCGGAAAAAATAATCGGGCCCGAAGATAATTTAGCTAGTTTAGATATTGATGAAAAAACTATTGAAATATTTTGCAAAAAAATAAGGCAGGCAAGCACTATTTTATGGAACGGCCCGTTTGGCAAGTTTGAAGACAAAAATTATGAAAAAGGAACATTACAGCTGGCTGAAACCATAATAGAAACTAATGTTTTTTCTGTTGTAGGGGGCGGGGAAACAATTGAATTTTTAAATAAAAAAGGTATGATTGAAAAGTTCAGCCATATTTCAACTGGCGGGGGTGCAATGTTAAGTTATTTAGCAGGAGAAGAATTGCCGGGGCTTAAGGCGCTGAGCTAACGCTCGGCAACCAAATTTTTTTCCGGCTATCAGGCACTGCGTGTCCTGAGGCCTGCAAAAAATTTATTGCCTCGCTCAGCGTTCAGTAATCAAATACGCTCGGCAGCAAACTTTTTTCCGCCAGCAGGTGCCCCTCTTGCCCTACGGGCAAGTAGACCCAAAGCTACAAAAAGTTTACTGCCTCGCTCGAAAATTTAAAAATTATTATGCATAAGATACAAAACATAGAAAAAGCTGCAGAAAGAATAAAACAAGCGGTCCAAAACAAGGAGCGTATTATTTTGTATGGGGATTCCGATTTAGACGGCATTTCTTCGGTGGTTATATTAGAAGAGGCAATTAAAAGTTTAGGCGGGCATGTTGATTGCGCTTTTTTTCCGGACAGGGAAAACGACGGTTACGGAATAAATTTGAGGGCATTAGATATGTTAAAAAATAAAACGCCTGCGCTTTTAATAACTTTAGACCTTGGCATTGGAAACGTTGATGAAGTTGATACGGCAAATAAAATGGGGTTTGAAATTCTTATTGTTGACCACCACGAAACTTTAGCCGGAATACCAAAAGCCTCTATTATTGTTGACCCAAAACAGCCTTCAGACAATTATGATTTTAAAGGGCTGGCAAATGTGGGCATTACTTTTAATCTTTGCGAAGAAATATTGAAAAACAATTTTTCGCATAATTTAAAAAACAGTTTTTTAGAACTGGCAGCTTTAGGAACTATAGCCGACATGGTTCCGCAAATTAAACAAAATGAAAAAATTATTGAAGAAGGATTAAGGTCTTTAAAAAATACTTTCCGCCCGTCTTTGAGGGCGTTTTTAGATATTTTGGGAGAGGGAGCTGTTTTTGAGGGCTCTTTGGGAAAAATTATTTCAGCTTTAAACGCCGCTGAATCGGTTAATTTTGAAAATGAATCATATTCTCTTTTGGTCTGCGCTGATAAGCAAAAATGCAAAGAAATGGCGCAAAAATTAATTGATAAAAATCAGTACAAACAACAACAGGTTAAAAATATCATACAGGAAGCAGAAAGGCGTATTTTGCAAAAGCCCGATGAGCCAATAATTTTTGAAGGAGACCCTTCTTGGAGATTAGTGCTGGCGGGGTCTGTTGCGTCTGCTATTTGCCAAAAATATGATAAGCCATCTTTTATTTATAGAAAAATGGATAAAGAATCGTGTGGTTCTGTAAGAAGTCCAAAAGGAACAAATACAGTTGACGCAATGAAAACATGTTCGGATTTCCTTTTAACTTATGGAGGCCATGCGCAGGCATCGGGATTTCGCATAAAAAACGAAAATCTGAAAAAATTTGAAAAATGTTTGAATGATTTTTTTAGAAAATAAAATGCACAAGTCGCCTTTGGGGCGATTTTTTGGTAAAATAAGATAATGGCTAAGAAAAAACATAAAAAAAATGATTTAGCCGGCTTGTTGCGAAAAAAATTACCTGTTTTTTTATATACAGGTTGCGGACTTATTATTTTTTTTATGGCATTTTGGGCTTTTTTAATTTATAATAATGTGCCAGACAGCATTTATGTTTTTCCAGAAAATATAAAACAGGGAGATACGGTTTTTATAAGGGTTAAAAGCGAGTCTGACAATATAATAGGAAGTTTTAAAAATGAAGAGTTGGTTTTTTATAGAAAAGGAAAGTTGCATGAATGGATTGCTTTTTTGGGAATTGATGTTGACCAAGAGCCGGCAGATTACAAAATTTATGTGAGCACCGGCGATACTAGGGTTTTAACAAAAGAAATTAAAATTTCTGCTGCTGAATTTTCGTCAGCTTCTGCTGTTTTAGCCCCCAGCGCCCAGCAAACCGGAATTACGCAATTAAAAGCAGTTGATAATATAATAAAAAATGACAGCCCTGCTTTAAAAAAAGTTTTAAAAAATTTTACCAAAGAGCCATATTTTAACAGCCCTTTTTCTTTTCCTTTAAGCAAAATGGAGCAAAGGGGGTATTCTTTTGGCAAATTAATCAGTTTTGCAAAATATCAGCTTCAGCATTTAGGAGTTGATTTAAAAGCCCCTGAAAAAACAGAAATTTACGCTGTTAATGACGGAAAAGTTGTTTCAATTCTTAGCTTGTCTAACTACGGCAAAACCGTTATTATAGACCATGGCTTAGATATATTTTCTTTGTATTTGCACTTAGAAGAATTTAAAGTTTCTGAAGGGCAAATGGTAAAAAAAGGTCAGCTTATAGGATTATCCGGAGATACAGGATATACTACAGCTCCTCATTTGCATTTTTCAGTAAGGGTGGGAGCTTCAAGAGTTGACCCGATTGTTTTTATAGAAACAACAAAAAAAATGGAAGACAATTTTGTTTTAGCTAATGTAAGCAATTCATTTTTAAATATAATTAATAAATTTAAATAAAAAATTATATGGACCAAGCAATAAAATCAAC
>Ga0310040_1001108_pt1 | contig 20957 bp, 20 predicted proteins | sample EPASupsiteHSE623_FD_200237 | JGI IMG/M metagenome (GOLD analysis project Ga0310040, IMG submission 200237) | Bioremediated contaminated groundwater from EPA Superfund site, New Mexico - Sample HSE6-23 (v2) (version 2) | ecosystem: Environmental > Aquatic > Deep subsurface > Groundwater >... | reverse complement strand
AGCGGGGGAGAAGAAAAAACCTGCGCTACTATTAGCTTGGTAAGAGATAAAGATTTGATAATGGTGGTTGACCCCGGCATTTTAGAAAGCCAGCAAATTTTGATTGATGCGTTAGCAAAAGAGGGTCTGGATGTAAGAGATGTAAATATGGTTTGTATAACGCATTCGCATTTGGACCATTACAGAAATATAGGAATGTTTCCTGAGGCCAAAGCATTAGATTATTTTGGCGTGTGGGACAAAGGCGCTTGCGAGGATTGGCATGAAGAGTTTACTCCAAACATACAAATTTTGCGTACTCCCGGCCACGATTATACAAATATCACTTTTTTTGTAAAAACAGATAACGGAGTTGTGGCAATTTGCGGAGATGTTTTTTGGAAAGAAAATTATCCAAAAGATGATATTTATGCCACTGACTTGGAAAAGCTTAAAGAGAGCAGAAAATTAGTTTTAGAAATGTCTGACTGGATAGTTCCCGGGCATGCTAATATATATAAAACAAGCAAAGGTAAATTAGACAAAGAAAATATCAAAAAAAAATCAGACCAGGATAAAATTTTTGGTTTGTGTAAAAAGTGTAAAAGAGTAATGAGAAGCAAGCTTGATAGCTGCAGATGCAGGTCCTACTTATGCCATTATTGTTGCGAGTGCGGAATAGACTGCAACCTTTGCGGCTGTTCGCATAAAATTTAAATTTTTAAATCACATGCAAAAGTTAATTTCATATTTAGCAATTTTTTTTGTTTTTTTAACAGCAGGAACAATTGCTTGGGCGCATTCGCCAGAACTTATTTATCAAAAACAGGGAGACATACAAATTAATAATCCTGAAATTTCACAAGCATTTTATGACGAACTAAAAGAAGCGCCAAGAAATTATTTTGTAGAATCTGATAAAAATTTTAATTTGTATGTTAATGTTTTAGTTCCGGAAGCTAAAAACAGAGAAGGCAGATATTCTGCCAATATTTTTTCATTGACTGGCGATAAAGAAGAAAAGATATTTTTTATTGATGGCGAAATTTCTGAATGGAAAGAATTTTATGAGCCTTTTGGCAGAGAATATTATTTAAAAGGCCCGGAATTTGAAAAACAAGTGCCGGCCGGAAAATACAAAATAGAAGTATTCTCGGCAGATAATAAAGGAAGATATGTTTTGGCTGTTGGCAAAGAAGAATCTTTTGACGCTATCTCAATATTAAATCTTTATTGGCAAATTCCGGAGTTAAAAATTAATTTTTTTGAAACATCTGTTTTGCAGTTTTTTTTAACGCCAATAGGTATAGCAGGAGTTGTGGCTGTAGGAGCTATAATTATAATTTTTACTGCCATAACTTATTTTTTTGTTTCAATAAGGGATTTTATAAAGCACAAAAAAGCCAAAACCCTGCTTTTAACTTCGGGAGGCATGGAAATGAGAGGAGAAATAGCAAAGTTGTTGCAAAAGCCGGCTTACGATATAACAGTAGCTTTTATTACAACTGCCGCCAAGCCCGAAGAAGATGCTTCTTATTTAAGCAAAGATTTTGAAACAATGAAAGAAATGGGTTTTAATGTGCAGGAGGTTGACATTGAAGATAAAAGTGAAAAAGAAATGGAAGAGATATTTAAGCTTAAAGACATTATTTTTGTTGCAGGGGGTAATACTTTTTATTTGTTAAAAGCAATGAGAAAATGCAATTTTAAAAAAGTTCTTAAAAACTTTTTAAAACAGGGAAAAGTTTATATTGGTACTTCAGCCGGAAGCATTGTAGCCGGACGCACAATAAAAACCGCAAGCTGGCTCGGAGACGAAAATAGGGTAAAACTTAAAAATTTAAAAGGATTAAATCTTGTGCCATTTGATATTTTTGTGCATTATCAACCGGAGTACGCAAAAATTATAAAGAAAAAAATGCCGTGGAAATGGCAGAGAAGAAAATTAAAAATTTTAACTGACCAGCAGGCAATTTTAGTGCAAGGCAGGCAGACAGTTTTAATAGGAGAAGGACAAAAAGTAATTATTTAAAATTTTAATGAAAATAAACGTAAAAGCAAAACCAAATTCAAAACAGGAAAAAATAGAAAAAATTGACGAACAAAATTATATTGTTTCTGTTAAAGAACCGCCGGAAAAAGGCAAAGCAAATAATGCCATAAAAAATGCTTTGGCTCTTTATTTTAAAACAGGTTCTTCAAATATTAAAATTATTTCAGGATATGCATCAAGGAATAAAACAATAGAAATTTTACCTTAAATTTTTCTAGCTATATATTATAAAAGTAAAAACCTCAGACACTGTTTGAGGTGTTTGTTTTATTGACATGAACAGAGTAAAGCGTAAAATAACAGATAACGCATTTTTCGGCATGCGCCGAAGCGTTGCAAGTTCTTTGATAATTGAGGAGGGTTACAGATGAGGTCCCACGAAAGGATTATTTTACCGTTGGATGTTAGCGACATTGACCAGGCGCAAATATTGGTGCGAATGCTTGCTCCATATGTTGGAGTGTTTAAGATCGGCTTTGAAGCTATATATTCTTCAATGGCGAGCTTACTTATGCCAGATTCAGCAGCAGATTATTGGCTGGGAAGAATTCGCAGTTTGGCTGGAACAATCACTCCGAAAAAAGCGTTTTTGGATGTAAAACTGGCTGATATTCCAAACACAGTTGGAAAAGCTGTAAAGGCGTTGAGCAGCCTTGAAGTGAAGATGATTAATATTCATGCTTCGGCTGGCGTAAAAGTTATCCAAGCTGCAGTCGCCAATAAAGGCAATTCTCAGCTTTTCGGCGTTACGGTTTTAACTTCTATTAATGCAGAAGAATGCAAGTCAATTTTTGGCGCTGAACCAGATGAAAAAGTTTTGCAGTTTGCAAAAATGTTGGTTGACAATGGCGCTGACGGAGTAATCTGCGCGCCAAAAGAGGGTTTGCTTTTGAGATTGGATCCTGATTTTGACAAGCTGACCATTGCCTGTCCGAATATTCGTCCTGAATGGGCAGCTACCAAAGAAGAGCGCGAAAGAGTCAAAGATGACCAAAATATTGAACGCCAGATGACGCCCGGAGAGGCAGTTGTGGCCGGCATTGATATGCTGGTTATCGGCAGGCCCGTTACCAAACCGCCAGTTAATATTGGCGGACCAGTTGAAGCTGCAAAACTTATTGCAGAAGAAATTGCGACAGCTCTTTCAGGAAGGGAAATGTAATATGTTAAGCGAGATTGAATTAAAACAGATTTTTGCGGAAGCTGGGGCAATTATTACTGATGACCATTTTGTTTATGCTAAAAAAGAAAAAGGATGGTTTCATGGCCCAGCCTATGTGAATAAAGACAACATTTATCTGCACACACATCAGGTAAGATTGTTGTGCAGAGATTTTGTTGAGCATTTTAAGAATAGGCAAGTTGATGTTGTGGTGGGCCCAACAGTTGGAGCTGTAATTTTAGCGCATTGGACAGCCCACTTATTAACTCTTTTAAGAGAAGGTCTTTTTCCGGCAAAAGAAGTTTTTGCTGTTTGCGCCGACGAAGAGGATGTGTCGGAGCAAAAACAGGAAACTATGGGTACAGTAGGATGCAGAGAATTTTTAGCTAATGGAATAGTTAAAATAGAAGGTGTGCCAGACTCTTTAGGTAAGTTTGGTTCATTGGTAAAAATTACATTTTCTACAAAAGTTGGTACCAGGCGCGTTATTAAGCGCGGATATGATAAGCTTGTTAAAGGCAAGCGATGCCTAATTGTTGAAGATGTAATTAACTCGGGCCTTACTGTTGCCAAAACGCGCGACGCTGTTTTGGAAGCCGGAGGCGAAGTTATAGGAGTAGGGTGCCTTTGCAACCGAAGCGGGATGAAATCTACAGCCGAAACTTTTGGCGTGGCAGATTTGTTTTCTCTGCTTGATTTGGATATGCAAATGTATCCTGAAAGTGAATGCCCAATTTGCAAAGAGCGCGGACCAAAATCGGTGCGCACAGACCTTGGCAAAGGCAAAGAATTTTTAATAAGAATGGGACTGGCTTAAAACCGGCCGAATTTCTTATAAGCTGTTGGAAAGTCCAACAGCTATTTTTTTGTTTTTACACTTGATTTAATTCTATAAGCAGTTAACATAATATAATGGCTAAACCCAAAAAATCAAAAATTAAAAGAGCGGTTGCAAAGAAACCAATTGTAAAAAGAAAAAAAGTTAAGGCTAAAAAGCCCAAAAAAGTTTTAGTGCGCAAAATTAAAACAGCCAAGAAAAAAGTTTTAGCAAAATCAAAAAATAAACCAAAAAACAGCCGTCTTAAAAATATACAAGCTTTTAAAAATATAAGACGGCAGAATTTACATAAAAAGAAAAGAATATTTAAAGCTGTTAGAAAACAGATAAAAGTTAGAAAATTTAAAAAAAGTATAAAGAAGGTTAAAAAAATAATAAAGCCGATTAAAACAAAACCGGCAAAAAAAATAATAAAAAAGAGCGTTGCGACAAAACAAAAAACAGTTCAACCACAAATAGAACTGGCTGACTCGCGCGACGAATCTTTGTTTAAGGCAAAAATAAGGGTTGTTGGAATTGGAGGGGGAGGAGGTTCAATTGTTTCCGAAATAGGCAGGTCTTTAGAAAAAGCCAGTTTTATAATTGCCGACACAGATATACGGGCATTAAAAAAGAAATCGGCAATAAAATATTTTTGGTTTGGCGAAAATTTAACGCGCGGGCTGGGAACCGGAGCTAATCCGGAACTGGCAAAAAAAGCAGCCGAGAGCGTAAAAGAAAAGTTGGGCGGTATTTTTAAAGATCAGGATATTATAATTTTTATTGCTTCTTTGGGCGGAGGATTGGGGTCTGGAGCCACACAGGTTTTTGCAGAAGCTGCCAAAAGTTTTGGTGGAATTACTTTTGGCATATTCACCTTGCCATTTAAGTTTGAAGGCAAAAATAAAAATAAAATAGCGCAAAACGCTTTAAAAACATTAAGGCCTCTTTTAAATGTTTCGCTTGCAATACCCAATGAAAAAATATTTAAAATTATTGATGCAGACACTCCCATAACAGAAGCATTTTCTATTATAAATAAAAGCCTTACCGGTTCTTTGGAAAGCTTAATTGACTTAATTTATAATCCCGGAGTTATAAACATAGATTTTGCCGATTTAAGAACAATTTTAAAAGGCAGGGGAAATTTGGCATTTTTAAATACCATAGAAGAATCGGGAAAAGACAGGGGAGATAAAATTTGCCAAAGAATTTTGTCAAACCCATTGTTGCAGAGAGAAAAATTAAAATCAGAGAAAATTTTATTTAATGTTGCAGGATCAGATAACCTTTCAATGTTTGAGGTTGAAAAAATAAGCCGGCACATTTCGGAAGCAAACCCCGATGCCAAAATTATTTTTGGAATTTCAAAAAACCCAAAATTAAAAAACAAAATAAAAACTACAATTTTAATGACCGGCGAGGGCGCGACTTATAAATTTGCGGATTACCAGGAAGAAACCATAAAAGAAGAAAAAGAAATATTGCATCAAGATGTGCTGGAAAAAACAAAACTGACCGATTATAAAAAGAAGGTTAAAATAATTGAAAAAAAACATAAAAAGAGCCAAAATAAAAAAACAATTAAAAAAGGGCCAAAAAACGATTCGGGCAGCGGTAAAGATGATAAAAATTTGCCTATTCTCAGGCCGCCCAAAAAAGAGGAAGAAGTTTTGATTCCAATTTTTGGAAAAGTTGCTTATCCTGCCGATTTGTCTGCGGTTAATGAAAAAAGATTAAGTGTTGCGGAAGCTTCGCAGGAATCTTATAAAAAAGCAATTAGAAGAAGCGGTTTGGAAATTAAAAAGGCGCAGGAACAAGAAGAAAAAAAGAGAATGGCCCAAGAAAAAGAATGGGAAATACCGGCGTTTTTAAGAAGAGTAAAATTTAATAAATAAAACATATGGAAATTAAAAAAGCAATTATCCCAATAGCGGGACTTGGCACAAGGTTTTTGCCACTATCTAAAACCCTATCAAAAGAGTTTTTTCCTTTAGTGGACAAGCCTGTTGTGCAATATATAATAGAAGAAGCAAAAAATTCAGGAATTGAAGAGGTGGTTTTTGTTGTAAGCCCCGGGCAGAAAGCAATTTTGGATTATTTTAAAAAGAGCCCCGATATAGAAAAAATTCTGATAAAAAGAAAAAAAGAAAATCTTTTAAAAGAGCTTAAAGAATTTCAGGAAAAATTTGAAAAAATTTCTTTTTCATTTGTAACGCAAAAAGAGCCACTTGGAGACGGCCACGCTCTTTTACAGGCAGCTAAAGAAGTTAAAAATAATCCGGTGGCGGTTTCTTTTGGCGACGATATTGTAGATTCTGATACTCCGGCTTTATTGCAGTTAATGAATATATATAAAACATGCCTTACTCCGGTGGTTGCTTTAAAAGAATTGCCTCCAGAAAAAGTGCCCGCTTACGGAGCTGTTGCAGTAGAAAAAATTGCCAACAATCTTTATAAAATAAAAAAAATAATAGAAAAACCGGAGCCCTCACAAATTCCCTCAAACCTGGTTATTGTGGGAAAATATATTTTAACGCCGGATGTTTTTGGCTATTTAAAAAAGGCAACGCCGTCAAAAAAAGGAGAAATAATTTTAGCCGAAGTTTTTGATAAAATGCTGGGCGACGGAAAAATAATTTACGGGTATGAATTAAAGGGTAATTGGTTAGAGTGCGGAGATAAATTAAAATGGCTTAAATCCTTTTTCTATTTTGCGTTAAAAGACCCAAGATATGCGGAAGAATTAAAAAAATATATTAAAACTATAAAATGATGTACGACTTAATTATTATTGGCGGAGGGCCGGCAGGAATTACCGCCGGCATATATGCGGGAAGGCAAAGAATGAAAACTCTTTTAATTACAAAAGAGTTTGGCGGGCAAATGGCAAAAAAGGCCACGGAGGTTTGTAACTATCCTGGTTTTGGCAAAATTTCAGGAATAGAACTTATAGATAAATTTGTAGAGCACTTGAAAGAGCAGGAATCTGTTGAAATAAAATTTTCTGAAATTGGAAAAATTGAAAAAGATAAAGATATTTTTACCTTAACAACTACAGAAAAAGAAAAAATTCAAAGCAAAACAGTTATTATTGCCACGGGAGCCGATCCAAGGCCTTTGGAAGCTGAAGGCGAAAAAGAATTTATTGGAAAAGGAGTAAGCTATTGCGTTACCTGCGACGGCCCTATATTTAAAAATAAAACAATAGCCATTGTTGGCGGGGGAAATTGCGGGCTTGAAGCTGCTTTGTTTATGGTAAATTACGCCAATAAAATTTATGTTTTAGAATTTGGCCCGGAAATAAAAGCAGATGAAATAAACAAAAAAGATGTTGCAAAATCCGAAAAAATTGAAATTATCATAAATGCTGTTGTAAAAGAAATAAAAGGCCAAACAATGGTAAGCTCGCTGATTTATCAGGATAATATCTCAAAAGAAAATAAAACGCTGGATGTTCAAGGAATTTTTATAGAAATAGGAACCCAGCCGGCAACATCTCTGGCAAAGGGCCTGGTTGATTTTACAAAAAGAGATGAAATACAGGTTGAGTCGGAAACATTTTCCACAAAAACGCCGGGGCTTTTTTCAGCCGGTGACAATAATTCAGGTTTATACAAACAAATTGTTACGGCAGCGGGCGAAGGGTGCAAAACATCTTTAGCCGCATACGATTATTTAAGAAAGCTAAATAGCGCAAATGGCTAAAATAAAAAATATAACTGCGAAAGAAATTAAAGATTCCAGAGGGAACCCCACAATTTCAGTTGAGCTGGAAACAGATAATGGTATTTTTTTTGCAGAAGTTCCTTCGGGAGCTTCAACAGGAAAAAACGAAGCAGTTGAATTAAGAGATGAAGATGGAAAAGGTGTTTCTCTGGCAATCCAGAACGTAAATAAAATAATTGCGCCAAAACTAAAAGGTAAAGACACAATAAGCCAAAAAGAGATTGACGGCTTGATGATTGAGCTGGACGGAACGGAAAACAAATCAAAATTAGGGGCAAATGCAATTTTAGGAGTTTCAATGGCTGTGTGCCGGGCTGGAGCCGCTTCTAAAAAAAATACATTATATCAATATATTTCGGAATTGTCGGGCAAAAAAAATAATATACCCTTAGCAATGTTTAATATATTGAATGGGGGAGCTCATGTCCGTAGGACCCTGAGCAAAGTCGAAGGGCATTTGGATATACAGGAGTTTATGGTGATTCCTCAAAAAAAGACATTTATAGAAAATTTAGTTTCCTGTAATAAAATATTCGGAAATTTAAAAGAAAATATAGAAAAAAGTTTCGGCAAAGATCATTTAGAATTAGGGGATGAAGGAGGGTTTGCCCCGCCAGCTTCAAATACTGAGCAGGCCTTATTTTTGTTAAAAAATGCCGTTGGTACAGAAACAGATGTAAAATTTGCTTTAGATTGCGCTTCGTCAGAATTTCATAAAGACGGAAAATATAATATTGACGCTAGAGAGCTTACAAAAGCAGAGCTTTTAAAATTTTATGAAAACTTAATTAATAATTTTAAAATTATTTCTATTGAAGACCCTTATTCAGAAGAGGATTGGCAGGGGTTTGAAGAAATTTTAAAACAACTGGGGCAGAAAATTTTAATTGTTGGAGACGATTTGACAACAACAAACATAAAAAGAATAAAAGAAGCGCACAATAAATTGGCCTGCAACGGAGTAATTTTAAAATTAAACCAAATAGGCACGGTATCAGAAACAATAGAGGCGTCAAATTTGGCAAAATCTTTTGGTTGGAAAACAATAGTGAGCCACAGGTCCGGAGAAACAATGGATAATTTTATTGCAGATTTTGCCGTTGGCACAGGAGCTGATTTTATAAAATCGGGCTCTCCCGCAAAAGAAGAAAGAATGGTAAAATATAGTCGTCTGTTAGAAATAGAAAAAGAACTTAAATAACCGCTCGGCAGCCAAATTTTTCCGGCTTGATCCTCGTCCCGCTGCGGCGGGACTGCGGGGACCCTTCAAAATTTGCTGCCTCGCTTATAAATTATAAATGGCTAAATTATTTTTATTGAGGCATTTAAAATCACAGTGGAATTTAGAAAACAGGTTTGGCGGATGGACGGGCAACCCCTTATCAAAAGAGGGAATAGAACAAGGTAAAGAGATTGCAGAAAAATTAAAAAATGAAAAAATAGATTTAATTTATACCTCTGTGCTTATAAGAAATCAGGAAACTGTTTTAAGAATTTTTGAGTATATGGCAGATAAGTACCCAATTTTTATTTATCTTGATAGGGGTAAAATGCAAAAATGGGGTAATTTTACTGATTTGAACAATCGCGACGTAACAACTTATGTGACAGAGGCTTTAAATGAAAGATATTATGGAGAGCTTCAAGGCCTAAATAAAGAAGAAACAATTAAAAAATATGGTGAGGAGAATGTGCGTTTATGGCGAAGGAGTTTTGATGTGGCTCCGCCGGGAGGAGAAACCTTAAAACAAGTTTACAAAAGGGCGGTGCCATTTTTTAAAAAATATATTGAAAAAGATTTGAAAGAAGGAAAAAATATTTTAGTGGTTGCAAGTCATAACAGTTTGCGCGCTGTTGTAAAATATCTTGAAGAAATATCTGATAAGAATATAGCCGATTTGGAGCTGCCGTTTGGAGCGCTTATAAAATATGATTTTGACGGGAAAAAATATACTAAATCTGTTTAGTATTTGCATAAAAATAATAATATATTATAATAGACCATTATTTAATAATAATTCAGAGACTGCGAATAGTTTTTTGTTAATAGTTTGAAAGCTACCAACAACCAACAATTAGCGTCTGATAAAAAAATGTCTAAATTAGATTACGTAAAAGATGTGTTTAAAAAAATGGACAGAAATACGCTTGTTGCAGGAATTGCCATAGTTGGCATTCTTGTTGTAGGAGGATTAATTTATGCTAATTCAAATCCCAATATTTTGGCGAGTTTGAATATTTTTGGTGCGTCAAATGACCAACTTGCTAAAAAGGCCATAGATTACATTAATAATAACGATCTTACTCAAAGCACTGCTTCATTGGTGAGCGTTTCAGAAGAAAGCGGGCTTGTTAAAATAGAAATAGAAATCGGAGGCGACAAATTTGATTCTTATGTCACAAAAGACGGAAAGCTTTTATTTCCACAGGTTATAAAAATGGAAGGAGCTAAAAACAATAATTCAAATGCAACTGCGGGCACCGAGCCGACAGAAGAGGATATACAAAAAGCGATAGCTGAAATACAAAAAACAGACAGCCCCATGCTGGAAGCTTATATTGTTTCGGGATGTCCTTTTGGATTACAAATGCAAAGAATGATGGCTGATGCAGTAAATAGTGTTCCTCAATTGGCGCAGTATATTAAATCAAGATATATGGGCTCTATTTCTAACGGGAAAATTTATTCAATGCATGATAGCGACAGCAGTGGAAATCCAATACCCAATGGGGCAGAAGCAAAAGAAAATTTAAGGCAAATTTGCATTAGAGAAGAGCAGGCAAGTAAATATTGGAGCTATGTTGCTTGTTATATAAAAGCCGGGGATGCAACCGGATGTGAAAAATCTGCAGGAATTGATTCGGCAAAATTAAGCGCATGCATATCAGCTCCCAGCAGGGGCCTAGCTTATGCAAAAGAAGACTTTGATTTAAACACAAAATATAGCGTAACCGGATCTCCAACGCTTATTTTAGGCGAGAAAAAAGTTTCAGAATTTTATTTTGGCGGAAGATCTTCAGACGCAGTTAAAAAAATCGTATGCACGGCGTTTAACTCCCAGCCAAGTTTTTGCTCGCAAACTTTAAATACAGCTGAATCAGCTCCTTCTTTTTCTGAAACATACGAAGGCGCAGGAGGAACCGGCGGAACTGCTAATTGTGAATAAACTAATTATGGTAAAAATATATACTACTCCTACATGCGTATATTGCAAAACATTAATAGAATATCTTAAAAAGCACAATATTGATTTTGAGGTAATTGATGTTTCTAAAGATGAAAAGCAATTGGAAGCTATGATAAAATCATCCGGACAGATGGGCGTTCCTGTTATTGATATTGATGGCAGTATTATTACCGGATTTGATAAACAAAAAATTGACGGGCTTCTAAAAATTAAGTCGTAATTATTAAATTTTTAATTTTTATGCCAATAAAAATTGCAATAAACGGGTTTGGCAGAATTGGACGCCAAACATTTAGGAGAATAATAGAAAAACATCCGCATTTAAAAGTTGTGGCAATCAATGATTTAACCGACAACAAAACTTTAGCTCATCTTTTAAAATATGATTCTGTTTATGGCGTTTTAGATAAAGAAGTAAGCTATACAGAGCAAAGCATTTCTGTTGGCGGAAAAGAATATAAAACGCTAGCTGAAAAAGACCCGGAAAAATTGCCGTGGAAAGAGCTTGAAGTTGATATTGTTTTAGAGTGCACGGGCTTATTTGCCGATGCAGAGAGCGCCAAAAAACATATTAATGCCGGAGCTAAAAAAGTTATAATTTCGGCTCCCGCCAAAGAAACGCCCGGGTTTGTTTTGGGAGTTAATGCAGATAAATTTGATGCTTCTGCTGTTAATATAATGGATATGGGTTCTTGCACAACAAATTGTTTAGCTCCAATTGCTAAAGTTTTAAATGACAATTTTAAAATTGTAAAAGGATTTATGACAACAGTTCACAGCTACACCAATGACCAGAAAATTTTGGACTTGCCTCATAAAGATTTAAGAAGAGCAAGGGCTGCGGCAATGAATATAATTCCAACAAGCACAGGAGCCGCAAAAGCCATTGGAAAAATGATTCCTGAATTAAACGGAAAATTAGACGGCATTGCAATGAGAGTGCCCACTCCAACAGTTTCTGTTTTAGATTTAATTGTGGAAGTTGAAAAATCAACAACAAAAGAAGGGGTTAACAAAGCATTTAAAGACGCATCAGAAACAGAAAATTTTAAAGGAATTTTAAGAGTTGAAGAAGCGCCGTTGGTTTCAACGGATTTTAAAGGAGACACTTATTCGGCTATTGTTGACGCAGAAGAAACAATGGTAAAAGATAATTTAATAAAAGTTATCGGCTGGTATGACAATGAATGGGGATACTCTTGTAGATTGGCGGAGTTCGCTGAGTTTGTGGGAAAAAAGTTGTAAAAAATAAAAGCAGGGTTTAAAGCCCTGTTTTTTGTATCCAGTAGAATACGTAATAAAAAAGCGTCTGTACCAATTGGTGGCAGACGCTTTGTTGCAGAGATAATGTGCTGTATCTTACAGCACAATCTCATGGAGGACAAGACATTGCTCTGGGCTGGTAAGACATTGCCCTGAGTCTTCTTATTTCTTCTTCAAGCAGGGCAATTTTGCCGGAGAGTTTTGAGATATTTTCTTTTAGCTCTTCAACATATGCCTTGAGTTGAACCACATAAATGGCATCTTGCCGGTTATGTGTGCGAAGAGCCATTTTGGCATTTGTTTCAAGCTTAACGGTTGTCGCTGACAGCTCTTTTGCCTGCTTTTTCAGTTCAGTTAACAACTGACTGTATTCGGCCTCTTTGCTGACCAGGTTTGCTTTTAGCTCGTTTATTTTGGCAAGCACCTCTTCGTTTTCTGTTGCCTTTTTAGTCGCATTTGATTCTGGCGGAGAAAAATTTCCGCCAAGCTCATCGGCAATGTTTTGAGCTGCAGATACCAAGCTTGGCCGATACTGGTCTGGGTTAGAAAGCACTTGATTCAGCCAATTCCTTGTTGTTTCGCCCATGTTTTTCAAGCACCACAGTGCTCTGGCCTTCATGGTTTTATCGTTTGAACTGTATGCCTCAACAAGAGCTGAAACTGTGTCCTGCCGACGTATGAGACGATAAGCTGCCTCTTTGGCGGTTCTTATGTCATTGCTCCCCATGTCTTGGACAAGATTTGAAATAGGAACGAGCGGAACAGGCGATATTGGTTGTGAAACCAATGGTGCAGAAACAGCAGGTTGCAAAGCAGGCGGAGCAGGTAGGGTTGTTACAGCAGGCGCATTAGACTTTGCCTCTGTAAGTTTGTTTACCGCATCTGTTAATTTTTCAACTGCTTTCAATGTAGATTTCGCTGTTTCCAGAGTGTCTTTTGACGCGTCCGACAAATCTTTGTTCTGTGCGTTTTCGGTTGGTTCAACCTTAGTCGATACAACCTTGGTTGATTCAACCCTAGTTGTAGAAGTTGTGCTGTCTGGTTCCGATTTTTCATCGGAAGCTTTTCCACGAAAAACCCAAAAACACAGAACAGTAAGTAAAATAACCAAAACAAGCAGAATCCACCATCCTTTTGGTACTGCAATAGCCCAGCTTCGAAGCCTGTTCATGACATCCTCCATTATTGGAAAAGAACATTACTGATTTATAGCAAGGGTACACCCCTTACCTTTCGTTATTTTTAAATTATCATATTTATTGGCTATTGTCAAGTAGCTGGTATCTGGCACACCCCTTTTTTATTTTATTTAAAAATAGTACAATAAGATAATAATTTTTGATTAAATAATTATATGGATAAAATACCAATTGAGGTTTCAGCGCGCCATATTCATTTGTCGCAAAATGATTTAGAAATACTTTTTGGCGCAGATTACGAGCTGGCAAAACTAAAACAGCTTTCACAGCCGTCTGACTTTGCATGCCAGGAAACAGTAGATATTCAGATTGATTTTAAAAAAATTGAAAAGGTAAGAATAGTAGGTCCTTTACGGGAACAAACCCAAATTGAAATATCAAAAACAGACGCGGTTTTTTTGGGCGTAAATCCGCCGATTCGCTTATCTGGCGACTTATCCGATAGTTGTGGAATTAAATTGATAGGCCCAAACGGAGAGGTTGATTTAGAAAAAGGCTTAATAATTGCTTTGCGCCATATTCACTGCACAAAGTCCGAGGCCGAAGAGCTTGGCTTAAAAGATAAAGATGCGGTAGCTGTAAAAATTGATAGCGAAAGGCCTGTAACTTTTTATGATGTTTTGGTAAGAGTTAGAGATGATTACAAGCTCTGTATGCACATAGATACAGATGAAGGAAATGCCGCCGGTATTAACAAAATTGGAGAAGGACAAATTTTATAAAATTTATTTATGATTTTAATTTTAAACTGCGGAAGCCAATCTATAAAATGGAAAGTTTATAACGAGAAGTTAAAGCTTGTAAAACAGGGTAAGCGCGAAGTTTTTATTACTGAAGAATTTGAAAATATTTTATCTGATGAATTAGGCAAGATTGCAGAAGATATTACGCTTGTTGGCCACAGAGTTGTGCACGGAGGCGAATTTACAAAACCAATAAAAATTACAGCAGAAGTTTTAGAAGATTTAGAAAAAATAAGTCATTTAGCTCCATTGCACAATCCTTATAATATTTTAGGCGTTAAAACCGCCCAGAAAATTTTTATAAATATTCCAAATATTGCTGTTTTTGACACTGAATTTTTTTCTAATTTGCCGGAGATAGCTTACACTTATGCGTTGCCGGAAAAATTTAAGTTTAAAAGATATGGTTTTCACGGAACTTCTCACGAGTATGTTGCCAAAAAATCAGCAGAAATGTTAAAAAAGCCGTTTAACAAGTTAAAAATTATTACATGCCATTTGGGAGGGGGATCCAGTATTACAGCAATTAAAAACGGCAAAGTAATTGATACTTCTATGGGTTTTACGCCCCAGGAAGGGCTGGTTATGATGACAAGGCCGGGCAACATAGATGCCGGAATTGTGCTGGAGTTTGCAAAAGAATTTGGGGCAGAAGAAGCCGGTAAAATTTTAAACAAAGAATCCGGAATGAAAGGAATTTGCGGAGAATCGGAGTTTCTTAAAATTTTAGAAAAAGCAAAATCCGGCGACAAAAAAGCCAAACTGGCATTTGATATTTTTGTTTATTCAATTCAAAAATATATTGGAGCATATTTTGCAATTTTGGGAGGATGCGATATTTTGGTTTTTACCGGGTCTATTGGAGTCGGAAATCCAAAAACCCGCAATAGTGTTTGTAAAGGATTAGATATTTTAAAAAAGACAAAAATAATAGCAATTGAAAGCAACGAAGAATTGGCGATTGCTGAAAAAATTATTAAAATTAAATAATATGGAAAAAGCAGAAAAAAATATTTTGTGGTTTAACGAAGTTGGAATGGCCGATGTGCCGTTGGTTGGCGGGAAAAACGGGTCTTTAGGTGAAATGTATACTAATTTAACTTCAAAGGGAGTAAATGTGCCGTATGGTTTTGCTGTAACAGCCGCTTTTTACTGGAAGTTTATTAAAGCAAATAAATTAGATAAAGATTTATCTGAAATTTTTAAAAATTTAAATCCTAAAAATTTGCAATCTGTAAGGGCTGTGGGCAAAGCTGCCAGACAGAAAATTGAAACAGGAATTTTTGCGGAAGAATTAAAAAAAGATTTATTTGAGGCCTACGAGGAATTATCAAAAAAATATAACAGCAATGCCACAGATGTTGCTGTAAGAACCTCGGGAGTAGCCGAAGATAATCCGGATGCCTCTTTTGCCGGGCAATTTGAAACTTATTTAAACATTACCGGCAGAGAACAGCTTTTACGGGCTGTAAAAAATTGTTTTATTTCATTTTTTACAGACAGGGCAATTATTTACAGAGAACAGGTTAAAGTTGACCATCTTTCTGTTGCTTTATCGGTTGGAGTGCAAAAAATGGTAAGGTCTGATTTGGGAACCTCGGGGGTTATGTTTTCTTGCGAAACAGAGTCGGGTTTTGGAGATGTTGTTTTAATAAACGCAAGTTATGGTTTGGGTGAAAATGTGGTAAAAGGTAGGGTTGACCCCGACCAGTTTTATGTTTTTGAAACAACTTTGAAAAAAGGGTTTGCTCCAATTTTAGAAAAAACATTGGGCACAAAACTGGTTAAATTAACTTACACAAAAGACCCCAAAAATCCCACCAAAGACCTTGCAACATCAAAAAAAGAAAGAGAAAATTTTTGCATTAGCGATAAAGATATTTTAGCTTTGGCAAAATGGTCTGTAATAGTTGAAGACCATTACCAAAAATCAATGGATATGGAATGGGCAAAAGACGGCAAAACCGGCGAATTGTTTATTGTGCAGGCAAGGCCGGAAACAGTGCAAAGCAAAAAAAATCTTAGTGTTTTGGAAGAATATGTAATAAGTTCTGCTGCTAAAAAAATAGTGTTAGCAGAGGGAATGAGTGTTGGCAGTAAAATTGGGCAGGGAACCGCAAAAGTTATAATGTCTGTAAAAGATATTGAAAAATTTAAAGAGGGCGAAGTTTTGGTGACAGATATGACAGACCCCGATTGGGTTCCGGCAATGAAAATTGCAAAAGCTATTGTAACAAACAGAGGCGGAAGAACCTGCCATGCCGCAATTGTGGGCAGGGAATTGGGAGTTCCAACTGTTGTGGGAACCGCCACCGGCACAAAAAAAATAAAAACAGGCAGAAAAATTACGGTTTCTTGCGCCGGAGGCGAAGCAGGAGTGGTTTATGACGGAATTATTCCCTTTGAAATTAAAAAAACAGATATTTCAAGCATTAAAGAAACAAAAACAAAAATAACAATGAATGTGGGCGAGCCGTCTAATGCTTTTAATTTGAGCTTTATTCCCAACGACGGCGTTGGCCTTGCAAGAGAGGAATTTATAATTGCAAATGATATTAAAATCCATCCTAATGCCTTAATAAATTATAAAAAGTTACCCCCGACATTAAGAAAAAAAATTGACCAGCTGACTTTTGGGTATGATGATAAAATTCAATTTTATGTTGATAAATTAGCCGGAGGAATAGGGAAAATTGGAGCTGCTTTTTATCCAAAACAGGTTATTGTAAGATTTTCTGATTTTAAAACAAATGAATACAGGTCGCTGGTTGGCGGAGATTTATATGAAATGCAAGAAGAAAATCCAATGATTGGTTTTAGGGGGGCTTCAAGATATTATAATGAAAAATTTAAAGACGCTTTTGTTTTGGAATTAAAAGCAATTAAAAAAGTAAGAGAAGAATTTGGTTTAGATAACGTGGTTGTAATGGTTCCATTTTGCAGAACAGTTGAAGAAGGCAAAAAGGTTTTAGAAATTATGAAAGAAAACGGATTAAGCCAAGAATCGGGACTTAAAGTTTATGTGATGTGCGAAATTCCGGCTAATGTAATTTTAGCCGAACAATTTTTGGAAATTTTTGACGGATTTTCAATTGGTTCTAACGACTTAACACAATTAGCTTTAGGATTAGACAGAGACAATTCAGAAATTGCCAGCGTGGGCAACGAAAAAAATGAAGCTGTAAAAAAATTAATTGAACAAGCAATAAAAGTATGTCAAAATAAAAATAAATACATAGGAATATGCGGGCAGGCGCCTTCGGACTTTCCTGATTTTGCTCAATTTTTAGTAGAACTGGGAATTGAATCAATGTCGTTAAATCCTGATTCTGTAATAAAAACAAAAATAGCAATCGCCGAAACCGAAAAAAATATAGATAATAAATAATTTTATGTTTGATATTATAACATTTGGGTCAGCAACGCAGGATATTAATTTAAAATCCAAGGCGTTTAAAGTAATGAAAGATGACAAAGATTCTGTTACAGGCGAAGGAATTTGCCTGGCTTTGGGTTCTAAAATTGATGTTGAAGGCATAAAATTTACTACGGGTGGTGGCGGAACAAATGTGGCAGCTACTTTTGCCAAGCAGGGTTTAAAAACAGCTTTTTGCGGGGTGGTGGGAGATGATCCTGCAGGAAAACAGGTTTTAGATGAGTTAAAGCGCTTAAAAGTAGATACAAGTTTGGTTTTGAAAACAAAAGAAAAGGCGACAAATTATTCTGTTATAATTTCAAGCGAAGGCGAAGACAGAACAATTTTGGCATACCGGGGCGCATCTGATTTGCTGGATAAAAATAAAATTCCGTGGAATAAAATTAAAACAAAATGGATTTATTTAGCTCCGCTTTCCGGCTTATTGTGCCTGCCTGCCGGCAGGCAGGCGACACCTTTTGAAGATATAGTAAATTTTGCTTTTGAAAATAAAATAAAAATAGCTGTAAATCCCGGAAACAGCCAGCTTTCTTTGCCCGAGGAAGATTTGCAAAGAATTTTAAAAAAAATAGATATTTTGGTTTTAAACCAGGAGGAAGCGTCATTTTTAACAAAAATTTCTTTTCGCGAAGAGGCAGAAATATTTAAAAAAATTGACCAAATGTGCCCCGGTGTTGCCATAATGACAAAAGGAGGCGAGGGAGTTGTGGCCTCAGACGGAAAATATTTATATTCTGCCCTTCCCGATCCGGAGAGAAAAATTGTTGATACAACTGGGGCAGGCGATTCGTTTTCTGCAGGGTTTCTTTCGGATTATATTAAATACAACGGCGACATTGAAAAGGGTATTCAATTAGGGCTTGCAAACTCTGAAGCTAATTTAAGAGAAGTTGGAGCCAAAACAGGAATCTTAAGTAAAAACGATGATTTTAAGAGAGCTCAAGTTGCAAAACAGCTTTGCACGGAAAACAATTTATGTATAACAAAATAGTATGAACAGCTTAAAATATTATTTTAATAAGGCGCAAAAAGAAGGGTGGGCAATGCCCCAGTTTAATTTTTCAGATTTTACGCAGTTAAAAGCAATTGTTGAAAAATGCAAAGATCTTAAGTCGCCTGCAATTTTAGGAACATCTGAGGGCGAAAGTAAATTTTTTGGATTGGATGAAGCTGTAGCTTTGCGAAATGTTTTAAGAAAAAAAACCGGATTGTCGATTTTTTTAAATTTAGACCACGGAAAGTCATTTGAATATGCAAAACAGGCAATTGATGCAGGATATGATATGGTCCATTTTGACGGTTCAAAATTGCCTTTGGAAGAAAATATTAAAATATCAAAAGAGGTTGTAAAATACGCAAAATGGAGAGGGGTTTTGGTTGAGGGCGAAGTGGGCAGGCTGGGGACTGATTCTTCAAAAATTTATTTAGAAAAATTTGTTATAAAAGAGGAAGATTTAACAAAGCCCGAACAGGCAAAAGAATATGTTAAAAGAACAAGAGTTGATTTATTGGCTGTAAGCGTTGGAAATTTTCACGGAATTGAGGCATCAGGAATGGATCCTAATTTGAGATTAGATATATTAAATAAAATTAAAAAAGAGGTTGGCAATACGCTGTTGGTTTTACATGGCGGGTCTGGAACGCAAGAAAATGATATTAAAGAAACAATAAAATTAGGAATAGTTAAAATAAATATAAATACAGAATTGAGAGTGGCGTTTTCCGGAACATTAAAAAGAGTTTTAGACGCTAATCCCGAAGAGACTACACCCTATAAATATTTGCCTGAAGCCCAAAAATCAGTGGCAAAAATTGTTGAAGCAAAAATAGGGATTTTTGGAAGCGCAAGTAAGGTTTAGCCAAGGGTCTTTACTATTTTAAATAAATATAGTAACATCTTAATATTGGTGATAGCAAACTTTGAGTTGGACGCTCATATTTTGTTTATTGCTAAAATTAATAAAACATGAGCAAAATTCAATTAGAAAGAGAAAAGTGTATAGGTTGCGGTTCTTGCCAGGCATTATGCCAAAAATATTTTGAAATACAGGAAGACGGCAAATCGCACATTAAAGACGCTGTAAAGCAGGATGTTGAAGAAATAGAAGTAGAAAAATTAGAATGCGCAGAACCGGCTGCAGAAGCCTGCCCTGTGCAGTGTATTCATATTATAAAATAATGTTAACGTAATGATTAAATTAACAGCAAAAATTAGAAAAGAAACCGGACGCAAGACAAACGCCATTAAAAATGCAGGAAAAATTCCTGCTGTAGTTTATGGTCCCGGCGTTAAAAACGTTTTGGTTGAAATTGATTATAAAGAGTTTCAAAAAGTTTTTAAAGAAGCAGGAGAAAGTTCTTTAATTTCTTTGCGCGTGGAAGGAGAAAAAGAAGAAAGGCCGGTATTGGTGCACGAAATTCAAAAAGATTCTGTTACAGATAATATAATCCACATAGATTTTTTTCAGGCTTCTTTAAAAGAAGAAGTAGAAGCAAACGTTCCTTTGGTTTTTGAAGGGGTGTCTCTTGCGGTAAAAGATTTGGGAGGAACCTTGGTTAAACACTTTTCAGAGCTGGAAGTAAAAGCTTTGCCGCAAAATCTTCCCCATGAAATTAAAATTTCTATAGACGGATTAAAAACTTTTGAAGACCATATATTGGTAAAAGATTTAATTTTGCCGGAAAAAGTTAAAGTTATTGCTAAGGCCGACGAAATTGTAGTTTCTGTTTCCCAGCCGGCTAAGGTTGAGGAAGAATTGGCAACAGAAATTAAAGAAAATGTTGAAGATGTTGAAAAAGTAGAAAAAGAAAAGAAAACAGAAGACGTTGTAGAAGAACCCAAAGAATAAAAATATTAATTCACAGCCAGCCCCTTGAAAGGGCTGGCTTTATTTTATATAAAGAAGGTAGGAAGCAATAAATTTAAAATGAAAAATTTTAGCAAGGCAATATTTTTATTGGCAATATTTATGGGGCTATCGTTCCCCTTATTTTTGTTTGCTGTTGATTTGGCTGACCAGTGCGCCCAAATTTCAGAATCAACTTCGGGATGCCCCAATATGTCGCCCGCCGAATGCAAAAATTTGTTAGAACAATGCGCAAGTTATTACGACCAGCAGTCAGAGCAAATAAGCCAGGATATTACAAAAACAACACAGCAAAAAAATACTCTTCAAAATCAGGTTTCTACCCTTAAAAAGAAAATACAAAATTTAGAATATCAAATTAACCAAAGCAATGTGAAAGTAAGCAGTTTAAATATACAAATAACAGACACTAAAGATTCAATAGACAGAACTGCCGAAGATATTGCAGACTCGCAAAGCCAGATAACAACCATTTTAAGGTCAATTTATGAAGAAGATAAAAAGCCCTCATTTATAATTTT
>Ga0310040_1001106_pt1 | contig 21002 bp, 3 predicted proteins | sample EPASupsiteHSE623_FD_200237 | JGI IMG/M metagenome (GOLD analysis project Ga0310040, IMG submission 200237) | Bioremediated contaminated groundwater from EPA Superfund site, New Mexico - Sample HSE6-23 (v2) (version 2) | ecosystem: Environmental > Aquatic > Deep subsurface > Groundwater >... | reverse complement strand
ACCAAAACTGGGGTGAGTCTGCTTTTCGTGACTCGCCCCTTTTTATTTGATTGTTTTGTTTATCGGTGACTATGAATATAGTGGCCTTTACTTGGCGTTGCTTCCAACAATGGGTTTTGGTTTTTGGGGAGTCATTAATCGACTAATCGGGAGGGGATCAACTGTAATATGTAGAGTTGAAGAGTAGACATCAGACATTGAATAGGCTCCGAGCCTGAGCACCTAAAGTGAAAACCAGGGTTATTAGGACGATACGGTACTTTTGGAAACGAGTGTACCCCCCAACGTGGAAAGGAGAAGCCAAATTCGACCAAATATTGGGCGGGCTGCTTTTCGTAGTTCGCCTTTTTAATTATTTGGTTGCTGATAACTATTATGAGGTTATCTTTGCCTGGCACTTCTTGCTGCCGGGCTTTTGGTTTTTATGAGGGGCATGGTTTAGATTGGTATCGTTTTACGCCATGGTTTATTTGAAGCTTGGAATCCATGTGGATAGGAGCAATTATTTCTGTTTGCGAAAATAGGCGGCTATATTGGCTTTTAGCCAAGAGGATGAACTAGGATTGGATTTCAGAAATATCAACAACTAAAACAATTCCGAATTCGCTAGTCTATTGCATAGTAGCTATTGTCACCAGACAGTGAGGGTAGTTCTGGAAAAGGAGGTACCACCATGACTTAAATAGTCCGTGCCAAATAATTACGCAGGGCAGCTAATAAAAGTACTATTGAGGAAAAAATTAGGGGGACTGAATATGTATGTAGCTCAAGATCGCATACGGAGAGCCTATCTGGCCGTTGCTCTGGTGTTTATAATACTGGTTGCCTCGTTTAGTATTTATGTACCACAGGCTGAGGCGGCAATGACAATATCATGGTTTCAGCCTGAAGCCACACTACAGAGCAGTGATGCCAATAGCGTCTATTATAAGGTTAATAATGCAATAGAACCTAATGAATTGCACCTTCAGTGGAATTTTTCCAATGGATTAGACGGACCCATTAACGAGGGGTCTTTGCAGTATGTAACCTTAAAAACCAAATATACCAATACCCAGGTTTCTTTAAACAGAGGTACTCCACCATTTGAAGCGGTTGAAGGTATTACCACTGCTGGAGACTTCAAGTACACCAAACTCGGTGGGGGTAGCGGAACGGGTGGCGACTTAAGGCTAGTGGAGTTAGTCCTTAAGAGTACTACCCTGCAGCCGGGAACAGTATATGTTGCGGAAATAGGCCCGCAATTCTCGGCTAACAATGGCAGCACTTTGGGAATTACCTACTCCTGGGAGTTTACTACCAGCGGGCAGGGGGATGTCATTGCACCTGCTTGGCCTGAAAGCAGTATATTAACTACGGTTACTGCCCCTACTTTTGTAGACCTGAAATGGCCCCAAGCAACTGATGACGGTGGGATTATTGCTTATAAAGTATGGCGGGACCAAACGGAAGTGGCAACAGTTAATGGGGCAACCAGGGAATTCCGGGTAACCGGCCTCACCCCCGCTACAGCATACGCCTTTAAGGTGGAGGCCCAGGATGGGGCGGGCAACTGGAGCACTACCGGTCCAGGCAGCAGCATCACCACAGCGGAAGCAGATACGACGAAACCAGTCTGGCCGGAAGGGGCGCAATTAAGCTGCTCGAAAATCGCTGACAATACCCTCACCTTAAACTGGCCGGCAGCTATCGATAATTCCGAAGTTAGCAATTACAAGATACTCAAGGATGGGTCGGAACTCACAACCGTAGCTGGGAATCTTACCACCTGCGATGTTGCCGGTCTTACACTTAATACCGAATACACCTTTAAGGTGGAAGCTGTGGACCCGTATGGCAACTGGACCGATAGTGGTCTTAGTGTTACTGTCAGCACAGTGGCGGATGTAAGCCCTCCCACTTGGCCGGAGGGTAGTACTATAACACCTTCCAACCTGAAGTCCAGCAGCTTGACTCTGGAATGGACGACTGCCCAGGACAATATTGCGGTAGCTTCGTACGAAATATTTCAGAACGGAACCTCCATCAAAGTAGTAAATGATGTGACAACATACAACGTGACCGGACTGAACGGAAAAACAGATTATAATTTTGCCGTACTAGCTCGCGATATCAAAGGCAACCAGAGTGCAGATGGACCAACGGTTACCGTGACCACTGAAGCATGGTCTCCTACCGAAGGAGCAGGATTCGCTTTTGCACTTAGCTCGCCCGATTCCAACAACATCAGCCTGGACGGCAGCCAGGCCTATAACCACATCGCTCCTTTCGTTGATCCAGGAGAGGCTTATTTCCGGTGGGATTTTGATAATGGTCTGGATGAAGCCACCTACCTGCAGAATATCACTCTGAAAGAGAAGGATAGTGGCGAAATTATTTCCCTGCCCGCGGCAAATTTTCAATATACCAAGGAGAATGAACCGGAAAAAATACGCCGTTTGGAACTGACCATCAGCCCGGGCACCCTGGCGGAGAATACCAGCTATGTGCTGGAACTGGGGCCTGAGCTTTCAGCTAATAATGGCACCAAACTAGGCCGCGCCTATCTCTGGGAATTTCAGACCTGGCCGGGTTTTCAGGTAAATTCCCATCTGTTTAATGGCAGGTATCATTCCATGTATATCGATAGCAATGGTAAAGCCTGGGCCTGGGGCAAAAACAATAATGGTCAACTTGGAGCGGGGATGACGGCAAACCCGAGTCCGGTTCCGATTAAAATAGAAGGTATGGACGGGGTAAAGGCCCTGGCTGGCTATGAGCAATGCCTAGCTTTAAAAAATGACGGAACGGTCTGGCAATGGGGACAGATCAGCGAAGATGCCCCGGTCAAGGTCGAAGGGCTGGCTGATATAACCGCAATAGATAGAGGAGGATCTCACAGCCTGGCGGTGAAAAACGATGGCACCGTTTGGGCCTGGGGCAGTAACACTTTTGGACAGTTAGGGGACGGAACCGGTAGTGACAGCAACGCTCCGGTGCAGGTTAAGGGACTAAGTGGCATAGCAGGGGCAAGTGCAAGTGCTTATAATCACTCGGTGGCTTTGAAGAAGGACGGCACCGTTTGGGCCTGGGGAAGTAACAACAAAGGTGAACTGGGTGATGGCAGTGGCTTGTCCAGCCCCATTCCGGTTCAGGTATATGGGCTGGCTAGGGTTGTGGCAATAGCGACCGGGCAATATCATAATCTGGCTCTGCGTGATGATGGGTCGGTGTGGACCTGGGGGCAGAATAGTTCAGGTATGGGAAACACTGGGCTAACTAATACGAAAATTCCGGTTAAAATTGAAGGTCTAGCAGGGGTTACCGGCATAGCGACGCGATACGGTGCCAGTGCGGCATTGTCAGCAGGTATAGTCCAAACCTGGGGCAGCAACAGCAATGGACTATTGGGAATTGGAACCACTAAAGCCAGCCAAATACCAGTTCAGGTGAGTAATTTGTCCGGTGTTAGCGAAATATCGGTCGGTGGATACCATATGTCAGCCCTGGATGATCAGAACCAATTATGGGTCTGGGGCTATAATAGTTATAAGCAATTAGCAGACGCGAGCATTACAAAATCCTTAGTGCCGAAAATGGTATCATTGGATATTTCAGATACCACTAGTCCATATTGGGGAGAGGGAAGTACCTTAACCGTTGCCAATCCTGGTCTGACCAGTGCAACCTTGAGTTGGCCGCTGGCGAGTGATAACAAGGCGGTTTGGATATATCGTTTGTCGTCTGACAACTCGACTGTAAAGAAATATATAGAGAGTTCAAAAAGCAGCTTTACGATTACGGGATTATCGCCTGCAAACACCTATAATTTCAAGCTGGAAGCACGTGATGCTGCGGGTAATTGGTCAGCGGGCAGCCTAACGACAACATTCACCACGGCAACGGATATTAACGCTCCTGCCTGGTCTCAGAGCAGTTTGCTTTGCTCCCAGGTGACTTATTCTGAATTGCTTCTAACATGGACTGCGGCCAGCGATGATGTGGGAGTAAGTAAATACCGTGTTTATTGCGGGACAGAGCTCATGGCTGAACTTGACCCGAATACCTTGAATTACCGGGTATCAGGCCTGGCTCCCAGTACTGAATATTCATTTAAGGTGGAAGCGGGAGACGGCAGCAACAACTGGAGCAGCAACGGGCCGGCAGTATCGCAGACCACAGCGGTTAATCCCACCCAGGGAGCGGGTTTTAATTTTAACCTGACCAACCTGGTTTCGTATAATGTCGGGGTTGAGGAGCAGGTGCTCCACAATGCCATTCAGGCTATGCAAGACCCTAAGAACACTAAAATATGCTGGGGTTTTAGCCAAGAGCTTAAAGGCACTTACGCACAGCATATCAGCCTAATCAAGTGTGATAGTGGCGAATTAATCACCCTGCCGGCAGGAAGTCTGACTGCCACCCAGAAGGAAGGACAATACTTGCTGGAATTGGTCTTGGACTCGCAGGTTTTACAGGCGAGCAGCAGTTACAAGGTCATCCTGGATGCCAATCTGTCCGCAGCGGATGGAACCCTGCTGGGTAAGGCCTATGAGTGGAGCTTTGAAACCTGGCCTCCCAAGACTATGGTGAGCGTTATCGCCGGGGGCAGCGGTCATAGTGTTATGGTTCGGGATGGCATGGTCTATACCTGGGGTGATAACACCAACGGACAGCTGGGAGATGGGACCAACACCAGCCACAACATTCCTATGATGGTCGAAGGCCTTTCAGGGGTTTCCTCCGTATCCACCGGGCAGATTCACACCATGGCCTTGAAGGAGGACGGTACGGTCTGGACCTGGGGGCACAATGCTGCTGGGCAGTTGGGTGATGGAACCACGGTAACCCACAACCGACCCATTAAGGTCGAGAGTCTGGATAAGGTGATAGCGGTGTCGGCCGGGGGATATTACAGCATGGCCATGAAGAGTGACGGCACCCTCTGGGCCTGGGGGGGGAATGACCAGGGGCAACTGGGTGATGGTAGCACAACCAATCGCAATACCCCCGTGCAGGTTCAGAACCTGACCAACGTTATCGCTGTAGCTGCCGGTCAGAATCATAGCATGGCATTGACATCTGATGGCACGGCCTGGACCTGGGGTAAAAATAGTCAATATCAATTGGGAGACGGGACTCAAACCCAGAGGAATATTCCCGGAAAGGTGGAGGGTCTAACCGGGATCAAGAGCTTGAAGGCCGGCAGATTCTTTAGCCTGGTGCTTAAAGATGACGGTACCGTATGGGGCTGGGGAGACAACTATCTCAGTGAATTGGGCAACGGCCAATCCTATGGAGATCCAAATAAAACGCCGGTACAGGCCAGTGGTATTACCGATATAAAAAACATTGCGGCCGGTATTGAATTCTCGGCGGCGTGTTCAAATGATGCGGTTTATACCTGGGGTACTGACGGAGCGAGTCAGATAGGGAATCCTGACGATAGAAATGGTTACACTCCCTATCATGTGGAGGGATTGAGCGGCATCGATGGTGTGGCTGTAGGAACTGAGCATGTGCTGGTTTTAAAAACGGATGGTTCGCTCTGGGCCTGGGGCAAAAATGACCAGGGCCAGTTGGGTGATGGCACCAGTGGCACCAACCGAAAGCTTCCAGTCAAGGTCTGGCTACCCTCAGCAGGTTCCCCGGTTTTGCAGAGTGCTAAGACCAGCGTAGACGGTAAGACCATAAGCCTGCAATTTGACAAAGCTCTGGCTGATCCTGCAGGTACACAGCCAGTATTTGCGGTTCGAGTAGACGATGTTGATAATGCCGTCACTGCAGTGGCCTTGAAAGGTGATGCCAAAAAACTGGGACTAACACTTAGCAACCCAGTCAGTCCAGGAAGTGTAGTAGTAATTGACTATACCATTGGAACAATAACATCGGCGGAAGGTGACCTGCTGGGTAGTTGCCATGATTATGCAGTTAATAACCGGGCAGCAGCCGAAATAGGCGATACAGTTGTTGCTGTTACAAGTAGCAGCAAAAAACTGGCTGTAACTGACAATACTCCTGATACCAGCATTACAGTTCCGCAGGGGATAAGTGATGTCACTATTAATCTGGAGGGCAAACTTAATGCGGCTTCGGGAGGAAAAGTCAGCAGCAAAGCTTTACCGGCATTAAATATTGCGGTTAATACTGCAATCAGTGCCAACCCGGTGCAAGTGATATTAGTAGCTGGAACCAGCGTAAGCGCGGATGATACCTGGGACGGAACGCTTAATATTCCAACCATCAAGGCTAATGAAAGTGTTACCGTGACCCCGGATGATGGCAAGAATGCCACGGTAAACCGGGTTATTGAAATCGGTTACGGGGACACAGCTCTGAACTTTGATAAAGCAGTTAAGATTATTATCCCCGGTGAGGCGGGCAAATATGTCGGTTACACCCGAGGAGGAATTTTCACCCCTATTACTACGGTGCTAACAGCCACCTCACAAGCGGGGGTTGATGCTGAATTATTGGCCCAAGGCGTCCAGGATGGCAAGCAGGACAGTGGTTCCGACCTGGTCATCTGGACCAAGCACTTTACTCAGTTTGTTACTTATACTCAGGCAAGTGGCGGTAGTGGCGGTAGTGGTGATAGTGGCGGTAGTGGTGACAGTCAAGCGCCCACCTGGCCATCAGGCAGTACCCTGACTGGCACCAAATCCAATCAGGAAGTGAGTCTTAGCTGGACCGCCGCTACGGATAATGTGGGGGTAGTCAATTACCAGATCCTTATGGCTGGAAGTAAGATTGCCACCGTAAGCGGCAGTACTCTGACGTATACAGCCACTAATATTACCGGCCAGCAGACGTTTAAGATTGAGGCAGTTGATGCAGCTGGCAACTATAGCAACAACGGTCCAAGCGCATATGTTTCAGGAACAGGCAATAATCCGCTTAATTATATAAGCTCCAACCTGACCGCGATAAACGGCAATACTTCCACACATGGAGAATCGGTTGATGGGAGCACTAGTATTCCGGTCAGCCCTACCATAAGAATTATTTTTGACAGGAACGTTACCAATGACACAATATGGTCTACAAACCAGCAGTGCTTTAGTATGCAGGACAACTCCGGAACAAGCGTATCGATAAATGTTACTAAAATATCAAATACAGTAAACTTCGATGAAAGACAGTACGTATTTGTAACTCCAGTGAGCAATCTTACAGCGGGCAAAACATATACCATAAGCATCAGCGGGAATTTGACAGCAAATAATGGGAAAACTATGGGAAGTAACCAAACTATTACCTTTACGGTAACAGGAGGTGTAACTTACACTGTTACTACCAGCGGCCCTACAGTTACAACTGGCAGCGCCTTGGTCGACCCAGCTGTCGGAGCAACGGTTGGACAAGGTGTCTATGCTTGGGTAGTAATACCAGCTGACGCGTTGAGAGAAAGTAGCCAGATTACGGTTAATGTTCGGAAGGTAGAAACATATCCGGCAGCTCCTGCAGAGGGCAGGCTGGCCAGTGATGTGTACGAGTTCACAGTTGGGAATAATAGCACCTACAGCTTTGCCAGCAATGTTGCCATAACCCTGAGCTTTGATACGAGCACAATCGGTACTGGTGATGTACCAATCTTATTCTACTATGATGAAGCCCAGTTAGAGTGGATAAAAATCGGAGGAACAGTATCCGGGTCAACCATTACAGCACAGGTAAACCACTTTACTAAGTTTGCCGTGTTGTCCATAGAGAAGATCGCAGGCATACCAGTAATTGCCAACCCCGCTGTCACTCTGAACGACATTGCGGGCCATTGGGCAGAAGCAAACATCAATAAACTGGTGGCCACTGGAGCTGTTAACGGTTATTCGGACGGCACTTTCAAACCCAATGATAACATTAGCCGGGCTGAATTCGTTACGGCGCTGGTCAAGGCCTTAAAACTGGAACCAAAAAGCGGTAAGGTATTTAATGATACGGCCAATAGCTGGGCTAAAGATTATATCTCGACTGCTACTGCTTATGGAATCATAAATGGTTACAGCGACACTACATTTGGCCCTGACGACCCCATCACCCGTGAACAAATGGCGGTGATAATTGTTCAGGCTACCAAACTGGTTAAAGCTGCGGGTGGAAAAACATTTGCAGATAGTACGGGGATTTCTAGCTGGGCCATGGATGCCGTTGCTATAGCCAGCGAAAATAATATCATCGCAGGATATTCTGACAACACATTCAAACCCAAGAATAATGCAAACAGAGCCGAAGCAGTCACAGTTATTGTCCAAGCATTGAAATAACCGAGAGCATAAGCTAAAACCCGCAAATTCCCCTTCAGGAGATCCTGGAGGGGAATTTGTATACCAGGCAAATTTATTGATAATATACAGGATTATGGTTTATATGTAGAAATCTATATTACCAAGGCTTTGGACGGGGAGCACGTAGGAACGATAATATAGATACAAAAAGATTTATCAATTAAAATATTGGATAATTATGGTTAGTTAAAAAGATAACAAGCAAAATATCCACTTTTTGCAGGAGTTATGATTGTAATGTCGAAAAAGACAGAAATACAAAACAAAAATAAAAATCTTTGGGGCAATTGGCTAAAAAGTCATATGCTTATACTGTTGTTATATACAGAAAACTTCATACTAAAAGTTCATTGAACAAGGAAGCTATGATCCCGGGGTTGTAATTGGACGCTAAGACCCTGCGGTGAGCTAGTAGCGTAACCGGCCTGCGAGTCGGTTTTTTGTTTTTGTAAAGAATTAGCAGCACGAATCTTAATTCTTAGTTATCCATCGTCGTGGTATTACATTGAACTAGATTCCTAATCCTGTTTAGCTAATAGTAGGGAACGGTTCTACTAAATTATGCAATAATTAAAACTAAATATACTCCGAGTCTGTCAACCTAAAGTGCAAATCAAGGTTTTCAGGCCTGTAGGGTGTATCTGGAAACGGATGTGCCTCCCATTGTGGAAAGGAGAAGCCAAGATCAACCAAAACTGGGGTGAGTCTGCTTTTCGTGACTCGCCCCTTTTTATTTGATTGTTTTGTTTATCGGTGACTATGAATATAGTGGCCTTTACTTGGCGTTGCTTCCAACAATGGGGTTTAGTTTTTCTGGAGTGATTAATCCAATATTGTGGGGAGGATCTACAGTTAATATGTAGAGATACATAGCGGACAGTAAATAATTAAATAAGCTCCGAGCCTGTACGCCTAAAGTATAAAACCAGGGTTTTCAGGCCGACAAGGTATATTTGGAAACGAGTGTACCTCCCAATGTGGAAAGGAGAAGCTGAATTCGACCAGATAATGGGCGGACTGCTTTTCGCGGTTCGCCTTTCTTATTTATTTGGTTGCTGATAACTAATTATATAGTTATCTTTGCCCGGCACTTCTATCTGCCGGGCTTATGGTTTTTCTGGGATCAAAATATCATGGAAGGAGGGTTCTTAGGCAGCACACTCGCAATATTTTGTGAGCATGAATTAGTAGAGAGTGGCGATTTATATTTGTTGCAAGAGGATTGATAAAGCTCGTTTTTTAACAAATATAAATTATGCCTTGCAGAACGTTTATGGTGAAAAGATTGGAGGGATTTATAAATTGAACCATCGAATATCGAAAGGGTTACTAAGGACAGTAAGCCTTATTATGTGTTTTCTGACTCTTAGTTGGGGTTGGATGCCTGTAGCACAGGCGGTAGCTGTGGTAACACCACCTCTGTCCGTAAGCTGCGAAGTAACCACCAATGGAGATGTCAGTATTACCTTTGATAAGGACATGGCAGATCCAACGGGCAAGCAAGCCCAGTTTACCGTTAAGGTTAATGATGTCGGGGTTGATGTTACCGGGTTAAAACCAACCGAGACAGATGAGAAGATCAAACTGGTGCTAGCCAACAAGGTAGTAGGTGGCCAAAGTGTGACGGTTGCCTATAACATGGGAAGTGATGAGTCTAGCCAGATCGTGGCACTCGATGGAGGAATTTTGGAAACATTTCCTGCCCAGACTGTGACTAACAATCTTCCTAATGCACCGCCAGTCCTAAGTGCAGATGCCACCAATAATATTGTTGGTCAGGCGGTGGAAATTACTTTCACTGCTAATAGCGCCTGGAAAACAGCTATCACAGAAATTAATGCTGATGGGGTTGCTTTAGGAAATACCAAATACAGCATAAATAATGAAAGCATTAATATAGCTGCGGATGTATTTACCAGTGCCAAAGATTATAACATTGTAGTAAAAGCTACTGGTTATGCAGATGCGAGTATTAATCAGGCCATGACAGCAGCTCAAACCAATGATCTTCCTAAAACACCGCCCGCCTTAAGTGCGGATATCACCAATAATAGTGTTGGCCAGGCGGTTGAAATCACGTTTAACGATGATAGTGCCTGGAGAACAGCTATAACCGAAATTGATGCTGATGGGGTTGCTTTGGGAAATACCAAATACAGCATAAATAATGGAAGCATTAATATAGCTGCGGATGTATTTACCAGTGCCAAGGCTTATACCATCATAGCAAAAGCTACTGGTTATGCAGATGCGAGTATTAATCAGGCCATAACAGCAGCACAAATGTCGTCTCCACCTGGATGGGCATCGGATGCTGGCCTGATGGTGAGCGAGGTAAGCAGTAGTAGTTTTAACCTCAGTTGGCCAACAGCGAGTGCTGCGGAAAGCTATAAAGTTGTGGTTAGTAATACCATTGCTGGAGTAAGTACTGATGCACTGAATACTACCATAACAGAAGGTGCTTCTTGCGCGGTAACCGGCCTTACAGCCAACCGACATTATGATATTAAGGTTACGGCTGCTAATTCCGCCGGAGACAGTCCGACCAGTCTAGAAGATCTGGTGGTCACTACGCCGACTCGGCCGCTCTTCGAGTTTATGCCGGCTGCCATTAATGATAGTAATTACAGGTACAAATTCCAACCGGCGGGGACCAAGGACAATGGCCGTTTGACACCCTATGAGACGGTATATGTCTACGATAATACAGTAGATCCTGCCTCGGCTAACTTAGTATGGTATATGCAGGGTGGTTTTAATGGTGCCCTGGCAGCCCTAAAGGACAACATAAAGTCCTTTCGCCTTTTTAATGTGACCGATGGACAAGAAGTACCGTTAAATTATGGCAGCGATGCTGCTTTTGCAGGATTGGATGCTAATCCTAATAGATGGGGAACCGGAGCTTCGGTTACATCAGGTGATTTTACGATTACCAAACTATTCCCCTATTCGGTGCTTTTTTCTTTCCAACCTAACATTGGCAAATACCTGCAAACTAACAAAGAATACGCGATTACGATTGACCCGCAATGCAATACCGGCGGCGCCAACCCCAATGTTTTAGGCAAGGTGTACCGATTTGAATTTAGCACCTACATTGCCGATAAACAAGCTCCGGCATGGGAAAATGGTGCACAAATAAGCGTGGGGGCAAAAACTTGTGAGAGTATTGCATTAAGCTGGCCTGCGGCAACTGATAATATGGCTGTGGCCAAATATAAAATTGTAGTGAGTAAAAACGGCAATATCGTTAATAATTTAGAAACCACAATCCCCGGTTATACTGTTGCAGGGCTTTCCTCCAATACCGAGTATAGCTTTGCTGTTACAGCGTTAGATGGAGCTCGCAATGAGAGCAGTCCTTTAGCTGCGGTTACTGCTAAGACCCAGCCTGCTATTCCGGTTTGGTCGGCTAATGCGGCCCTGACAGCAGATAGTGTCCTGGCTACCGAACTCGTTTTACGGTGGCCGCATGTAAGCAATACCAGTGATCTGGCAGGGTATAAAGTCTATGTCGATGGAGCCGAGGACGACAGCCTTCCTGCTATGCAGTCTTACTATGAACTTTACGGATTAAATAGCGGGCAGAAATACACCCTTGCGGTGCAGCCTTTTAACGAAATCGGGCAACTTGGTAATGCCATCGAAACTATGGTGGTAACCCCTGGAGCCGGCGGGGTAACGTTTAATTTTTCTCCTGCCGCGACAGATCAAGGTGAAACAAGTTATTATCACAACTATGCTATCATCAATCCAGTAGATTTGGACAATTTTAGCTTAGGTTGGAATTTTGGCAATGGCCTGGATAAAAACTTAAGGTTTAATCTGGAATCTATTCACCTCATCAACAAAAGTTCCGGTCAGGAAATACCTCTGGATTTGGGAACTCAGCCTTATGTATCCACACTCGAGGGTATATTCTACGCTGGAGATTTTAAATACATCAGCACTGGCGGCGGTACGGGCGGCGGTACCGGTACCGGTACGGGCGGTGCTGATGCCTCCAAGACTCGTTTATTAAAATTTGAGCCTGGTGCCACTACCCTAGCCCAGATAACCAAAGGCGGCCAGTATGTGATTGAGATCGATCCGGAATTTACCGCCAACAATGGAACTGCCAAACTAGGAAAAATATATACCTTTGCATTTACAACTGCCGTAGATGATACTGAAGCTCCTACCTGGCCGGTTGGTGCTCAAATTACTGCTAGCAAGGTGGGAACAGATGCTTTAGTATTAAGCTGGCCCCAAGCTGCTGATAACATTGGTATTACTGAATATCAGCTTTATAAGCAGGGCGAAACGCTGAAATTAATTCAGGCCTTTGGCAGCCAGACCACCTCTTATAAAATGGAAGGTTTGGTCCCCAATACTACCTACAATCTGGTTTTACGGGCCAGAGACGCCAAATCTCATTTTACTTCCGACCTGAATTTATCAGTAAAAACACTTTTGACAGATGATCAGGCTCCTACCTGGTCTGCAGGCACCAATCTGACCGCTGATAATATTTTGTATGACAACATGGATTTAAAATGGACGCCGGCTGATGACAATGTGGAGGTTACAGGCTACCGGTTGCTGAAGAACGGAAGCAAGTTTAGCGATTTTGACGCTAATACCTTTACTTATCATATTGCCCGGCTTACCCCTGCTACCTCGTATATTTTCAAGGTGGAAGCCCGGGATAAGCAAGGTAATTATAGTGCTAGTGGACCCAAGCTGGCCATCAGTACCATTGCAGGAGAGGCTGATACCACGGCTCCTTATTGGACTAACAATGGTTCCTGGTCAACCAGTACCACCTATAACTATGATAAAACCTATCCAGTCTATCACTGGGCATGGGCGGCTGACAATGTCGCGGTAACGGCCTATCTGGTATACCGCAACGGTGTGCAATATGCCACAGTAGATGCTTACACCAACAGCTTCAGCGATACGCTGGATTTGGATAACAGCCGTTATACCTATTCCGTGTATGCGGTTGACGCTTCCGGTAATCGGAGTGTGGAAGGTCATCCGATGACAGTTGGCAGCGGCGACCCGAATCAAGACACCTATTCACCGATCTGGCCGGCTGAAACCAACATTACATTGTCGGAATTTACAGATACCAACATGAAAGTAAAATGGACACCTGCTCAGGATAATGTGGCGATCAGAGGTTATGTGGTAATAAAAGACGGACTTTGGGTAGAAGCAACCGACCGTGGAGAAGTCGAATCGGATAACCGCAGCTTTAAAGACTGCTTTGTGGTTTACAATCCGATATATAACCCCGGGCCCGCTGTTAACTATCCACCTCTGGTTTCCGGACAAACCTATACTTTCTCGATCAAGGCTTTTGACCCGACAGAAAATTCATCCAAGGGTGATCCTAAAATAACATTTGTGATGGGGACCGATCCCACGGCTGGAGCCGGGATACCCTTTAGACTCACCAATGCGGACAATAAAAGAGGATCTTTAAACAATGTCACCGGTGCACTTAACCAGGTGCTGGCCGCCCAGGACCCCGAAAATATCAAGTTCACCTGGGAGTTTGACGAGCATCTGGCAACCGGTTATGCGGACAAGATTAGTTTAAGCAATGCTGTAACTGGTGAAAAGATAACTCTAGACCCGGCTGATTTTCTATATAGTGAAAGCAACGGTAAAGGGATAATGACCCTTGATCTGGCCAAAACCAGTATCAAGCTGGCTGATAATACCAAGTATGTGGTTTTGCTGGACAAATCGCTGGCATCTCAGAGCGGGAAACAGCTAGGGTTTAATACCGGCTGGGAGTTTACCACCGATGTTGCCGATAAAGAAGGTCCCCAGTGGGAAGCGAACGACACCCTGAATGTCAACTACGTCAAAGCGCCTACCACCGCCACCCTGACCTGGCCGGCTGCTAAAGACAACGTGGCCATTACCCATTACAAGGTTTATCAGGGAGACATAATGCTTGCGAACCTGCCTGCCGAAACGCTGACCCTTGACGTGGAAGGTCTTCAAGTGAACTCCCCATACAGCTTTAAGGTTGTAGCCGGGGACTATCTGGAAAATCTCAGTTCCCCTCTGACAAAGGCAACCACCACTCCGGTTGCCGATTCTGCTGCTCCGACCTGGCAGTCAAGCGATACCCTATCATTTACCGATATTGCTTCGGATAATGTCACGGTAACCTGGCCGGCGGCAAGCGACAACTATAAGGTTAAGGCTTATAAGGTTTATAAGGATACTGGCAGCGAGCCATTAGCCGAGGTTGCCAGTGATGTGCTTACCTATACTATTACAGGTTTGGCTGGAGAAACTTCATATAACATTACGGTAAAAGCATTTGATTTTACTGATAATTCCAGCGGTCTTTCAGGTAATGTAACAACTATTGCCGACAACGTAAATCCAGTTTGGCCTGAGGGCTGTAAACTGCAGGCCAAAGACATCAAAGATACCTCCCTTACCCTGTACTGGGATGCAGCTACTGATAATGTGGGAGTAACAAAATATCATGTATATCGCAATGGAGAATTGATTCAAACTGTTGACGGGACTACCAAAGAAGTCAACGTGAGTGGATTGAACGGGGCTACGGCATACTCTTTCAAGTTAGAAGCTGAAGATTCAAAAGGCAACAAGACTACGGCCAGATTAGGCCTGAGCCAATGGACAGCTCCCAATTCAACTACGCTGGGCGCGGCTTTCCCATTCAGCCTGGAGAAACCATTGTCTCATAATATTAAAGTAGATCAGGTTAACAATACCATTTATAATGCGGTTGACGGCAGCTTTACCAAAAATAATGTAGGTTTCACCTTTGCATTTAGCAAAAAGCTGGCAGATGGAACATGGCTTAACAACATCGAACTTAAAGACCCCAGTGGTACAATCGTTCCACTGGATGCCAGTGCTTATACCTACATGGAAACAATAGATAATACTTCCAAACTAAAAATTATAGTACCGGCCAGCCTGGTATCGAATGGCGAGTATGCATTAACTATTAATAGTAGTGTGCAGGCCGCCGATCAAATTATGTTGGGGCGTAATTTCATTTGGTCGTTTAACGTGTCAGTTGGGCCATATGGCGTAACCGATATTGCCGCCGGTTATTATACTAATGGCTTGCCGGTGGGCCCTTCGGATCGCTTTTATCTCATGCTTAAGGATGATGGCAGTGTCTGGACCTGGGGCAATAATACCTATGGAACCCTGGGTGATGGCACAACCGACCGGAGAGAGGTTCCCACTAAAGTTGAAGGCTTAACCGGTATTGTTGCTCTGGAGGCCGGACTGAACAGTGCCTTTGCACTGGATCAGGATGGTGCGGTCTGGGGTTGGGGATCCAATGAATATGCACAATTAGGCCGGGGCACAGTACCTATCGGCACCAGCGGACGCTATGGCAACACTATCCCGGCAAAAGTGGCCGGATTGCCGGCCATTGAGAAAATCAGCTTTGGCCTTGGTCATGTAGTTGCCCTCGATGTAAATGGAGAGGTATGGCAATGGGGCAATGCGGTGCAATCAGGATATTCTGAGGAAGCGGCACGCAGCGGCGTTCCTTTAAAGGTGAGTGGTCTTGCCAATGTAATAGATGTGGCTGCAGGATATAATGCATCCGTAGCGGTAACCAGCAATGGCGATGTCTATACCTTTAACTATAGAACACCGGTAAAAATTGAAAGCCTCAATGAGATTGTCGCCGTGGATGCTCAGGGTATTGGCGGTATGTACATGGCTGTAAAGGCTGACGGTACAGCCTATATCTGGGCAATGAGTTACGGATCGTTTATCGTTCCTCCGGCGAAGGTGGAAAATGCCGCCAAAATCAAAGCGGTAATTGCTGATGGTCCCTATGTCCAGGGTACCGATGGACAGGTAAGCAATGTGTACTATAGTGCTACTCCTGTTTTGGGAGCAGGTATCAGTACCTTGAATAATGTTTTAAAAATGTCCAGCTCAAAACAGGGTGGATTGGCCCTGCAAACGGACGGTAAATTATTACAGTTTATTGGAACCGATGCCACTGAGGTTCCCCTCAATATGAATCCGGTTGCATCTCCGGTATGGCCCGATGGCAGTGCGCTGTCGATTACCAACCTGGCTGAAACCGGGCTAACCCTAAACTGGCAAAAGCCAGATGCTGATGTTTCAGGATTTGCAATTTTCATCGATGGAACCAGGGTAACGACTGTTTCCGGCAATACTTTAAGCTATGATGTCCTGGGACTGACCAAAGGCCAGACGTATACGTTCAAAATTGAAGCCCGTTATGTTGACAGCGCTTGGACGACGACCGGACCCCAGATTAAACAGACTATGATCGAATGGAACCCGGTTATGCCTGCTAAATTAGCTATGAGCGGCAAACACACCTTGATGGTTGGAGACGATGGCAGTGTTTGGGCCTGGGGACAAAATGACTATGGTCAATTAGGCATCGGCAATAACAGTGAGCAATTAACACCGGTCAAGATCAACAGCCTGACAAATATTGCTGCGGTGGCCGTAGGTGATAACCATAGTTTAGCCCTGGATAAAGACGGCAGTGTTTGGGCCTGGGGCAAAAATGATCTCTATCAACTGGGCAATGACAGCACGATTAACAGCAATATCCCGATTAAAATTATTACTGGTAATATAAAAGACATTTCTTCAGCTGCCAATTACAGCCTAGCCTTGAAAAAAGACGGCACAGTATTGGGCTGGGGTGAACCCTGCTATGCGAACTGCTCTTTTGCTCTGGAGGGCGGCAGTGGGCATACACCGGTTCAGATGTGTTATAACAACAGCAATCCAGCTGACGTTCATGCCTTCACCGGAGTAAAAGATATTGCGGCAGGACGTACATTTAGTGTTTATCTTTTCAGTGACGGCAGAATCTGCCGGCAGGGTTACTTTATCGATGAAGTGGGCGCGCCGACTTACTGGCCGATGCGCCATTATTCAGCACCGCTGGGTATTGCCGCGATTGCTGCCGGTGAAAACTTTGTGATTGCGTTGAAAGAAGACGGAACGGTATTAGCAATTGGCGATAATAATGCAGGTCAATATGGCAACGGTACTCTGGCCAACGGCACTCCCGCTAATCCTCGCCCTTATGGTGTCGCAACGGGACTGAATAATATCGTGGCAGTGGCTGCTGGCGGATATCACGGAATTGCGTTAGACCAGGACGGCAACGTTTATACCTGGGGTAAAAACCTTAACGGCCAGCTAGGTACCGGAAAAACCGATATTCATCTTACCCCGGTCAAGGTCGCAGGGTTGCAAGGAATAACAGCTATTGGCGGCGGCGCCGAAAGCAGCATCGCCTTTAGAAATATGCAAAAGGTTTATACCTGGGGCAATAACGAGAACGGTCAATTCGGCAACAATAGCCAAATTTCTTCTAAAGTACCGATGGTTGCCAATATGGTGGGCTACCAGCAAGATATAGATGCTCCGGTATGGCCAGCCTATTTTGCTCTCATAGCAAGAGATATCACCGCAAATAGTACTGCCTTGATGTGGACCCCCGCCAATGATGATATTGGCGTGACAGCATATGAAATTTATGTCGATGGGGTGAATAAAGCCGAAGTTGACGGGAATACGCGGGAATACACCGTTGACGGGTTGGAGGTTAATACCTTGTACACCTTTAGCATTAAGGCTAAAGATGCTGCTGGGAATATCAGTGTTATGAGTAAGACACTATCGGTTACTGCCCAAACTGCAGATTCTGCTTCTAACGACAATGATGTGGTTGTTGATGGCGATTCGGGTGAAAGTATTCAAATGCTAACACCAGAGCTTTCGATACCCAATAATTCATTCCTCGATGTTGGTGCAGGTTTGGCAGAAAAGAATGGTGATTCCATTCAAGTTAATGGAGAGAACAAAGACTTAACCAAATTTGTAATTGAAGGGCAAAGTACACAAGATTTAACCGGTGCCAAGAGTATAGGAGATCAGCAGGTAACAATTGAAAAAGCCGTTCAAATACAATCAGCTGTCGTTGGTGATCCTACCATCATTACAAATGCAGAATCGACGGACATATCAGCATCTATTCCGGATGGAACAACTATCTTAGCACCTCAAGGGTGGGATGGTACGATCAAGCCACCTACAACAGTAGATAAAGTCGGCACTGCACCTTCTGGATTTTCTGTTGGCGGCACGGTGCTTGAAGTTGGTAGTCAAAACGGAGTCCTACTATTTGATAAACCGGTAATATTAACTTTATCTGGAGTTACAGGCAGTAATTTTGGATATAAACCGGCTGGATCAAATACCTGGGTGAAAATGTCTCAAGCCCTGGGCACGTATGCAAATCCAACAGCTCCTGCTTTCCCAGGAGAGGCTTATATTACTAATGGGACAGACACGAAAATAATCACATGGCATTTTACCCAATTTGCTTCTTTGGATACGGTTACTCCATCAGGCGGCGGTGGCGACGGTGGCGGCGGCGGCGCAAGCAATGCCAGCGGGTCGTTTACAGCCAGTTTTTCGACTAGCAGCCTGGATCCGGCTAATACTGTTCTGCGGTTTGATTTCAGCAATGGTATTGATCAAAATCTGTCCGCTTGTCTGACTCAGATTCATGTAAGTACGAAAACCGGTAATACTCCGGTGCAATATTCCAGTCAAAACTATATAAAACAGGGCAGCGGAAGCGATACTATAAAAATACGCCGCCTGGAGTTAACCTTTAACAACCTGCAAGCAGGCACCACTTATGTTGTTAAATTCGATGCGGGTTTTAGTGCTAACAACGGGGCTGCTATATCGGGAACCACCAGTTGGCAATTTACTACCACAGGTACAGCAGTAACCACACCTGTGAATCAAGGCATTACCACCACCGGCGGAGTGGTGAGTGATTTTGGCGCCATCGTTACCATACCATCCAATGCTTTCGGCAGCGAGATTAAAGTGAGGATGGAACAAGTGAGCAATACCTCGGGATTGCCTGTGCCAGCCAATAGCAAACTGATCGGTGGGGTTATAAAAGTTAGCAAAGATATTGCTGGTAATTTCAGCAAACCGGTAACTATCAGCATGAGTTTTGACCCCAGCCAGATAGACCTGAATAAATATAGTCTCAGTATATACTGGTTGAATGAAACAACGGGAAAATGGGTCAAGCTGGATAATGTTAAAATCAATATGACCGCTGGTACAGTAAGTGGTGAGGTTATACACTTTACCAATTTTGCCGTAATAGCAACCGAGATGGTGTTGCCCGGGGTTAGTTTGGTAAGTTTAAATGATATCGCCGACCACTGGGCAGAAGCCTATATTAATCAAATGGCGGCCATTGGAGCCACGGGTGGTTATCCCGATGGCAGTTTCAAACCCAATGCCAATATCAGCCGAGCCGAGTTTGTCACTATGTTAGTGAAAGCTTTCGGTTTGGAGATGAAAACCGGAAAGGTCTTCGATGATACAGCCAACAGCTGGGCTAAAGAATATGTTGCCACTGCTTGTGCCAATGGTATTACCGGTGGTTACAGCGACAGCCTTTTCGGAACCGAAGACTCCATTACACGTGAACAGATGGCGGTCATGTTGGTCAAAGCGGCTCATCTTAGCAGCACCGGTACTGGAAAAACTTTCTCAGATGATGCGATAATATCCAGTTGGGCCAAAGAAGCAGTAAACATTGTCACTGCCCACCAAATCATGACGGGTTACGCGGATGGTACCTTTGGGTCCCAGAATTTTGCCACCCGAGCGGAAGCGGTAACAGTCATAGCTCTAAGTTCGAAGTAAGGAGATGGTTTCAGCCAGCCTCCCGGATATGAAACTGGTGAGGCTGGTTGTTACTTTATCCGGATTACCTTTCCATTGACCTATCTGGTTACCAAGGTATGATAGATTTGTGGGGAACCCGGGAATAATCTTAGAGGAGGCTATGATTGTGACCAAAAAGTACGGGAAAAAGTCGAGGCTTTTTTCGATTATCATTCTGGCTGTGATTGGCTGTCTTTTGATGGCTCTGCCAGCTCTAGCTGCGGGTGATGGAAGTGGCGGGGGGCAGGGTGTACCTCTAGGTCTGGATTCATCTGCGCCCGCTGACGGACAGAAGGATGTTCCTCTGACGGGAGATATCAAGCTTACGTTTAATAAGAATGTTATTTTCTTGGGAATTAAGGATGCTAATAAAACATGTTTTTCACTTATAGCTGCAGGTGGAGGCAATGTACCTATTGAAGTTATAATGGCTGATGACCAGACTCCTGAAGGATTCGAACTAAGAAGAGATATTTCTATTAGGCCCCTGCAGCAACTTAAGCCGGGTACCGCTTATGCTGTAAAAATATCACCCCAGCTGCAGGCGAAAAATGGCACCAGCCTGGGTCATGAGGTGACTGTGAACTTTGTTACCGCCGGCAGTGCTTCCCAAGCCGTGGAAACTAAGCCAGTCAGTGCTACCGGACAGGAGCCAGCCAAAACTAATCAAACCGCAGCCACCACGGTAGAAAAAAACACTGCTGTATCTGGCAGTGAGCCAAACAGTTCAACAACGGAAATAACTCAAACATTGGAAGTCAAGGAACAACCGGCCGAAGAAAAGTCACCCGTCTCCGAACCTGGGCAGAACAACCAGAAATCTAATGCGATTTATGGAGTGGCAGCCGGATTAATATTGTTAGCAGCCTTGGGATATGTTTATTTTAGGAAAAGAAATATAAAATAGAACCAGCGTCTATTTAGGAGTGAATGAAACGAAGAAAAAAGGATTATATGCCTTGC
>Ga0310040_1001100_pt1 | contig 21071 bp, 25 predicted proteins | sample EPASupsiteHSE623_FD_200237 | JGI IMG/M metagenome (GOLD analysis project Ga0310040, IMG submission 200237) | Bioremediated contaminated groundwater from EPA Superfund site, New Mexico - Sample HSE6-23 (v2) (version 2) | ecosystem: Environmental > Aquatic > Deep subsurface > Groundwater >... | reverse complement strand
TCTTGTCACTTTTGCGTTTGAGTTTTTTGGTGGCAAGGTCCGCTGTACTGAATCGGTTTCGTCACCAGCTCAAACGCCACCGGGATGGAGACTCCATTGCAGTAGTACAGCGCATTGAGAAGGTTGATCCCCCTGACGGTACGCCCGCTGCAATGGTCAAAGTGCCAGCACATCAACTCACTCTCGTCGGTCCAGGCTTTCTCTTGAATCGTGTCGTCAAAGATCAACACACCGTCGTCACGCTCAATCGACCTGACGGTCAACTTGACCTGTTGCCACAGGTCCTTGGAGGTGTACTCCTGAGCCGATAAAAACCGCGTGATCTGGTCGTGGCTGACGTCACCTTCGACCATCGCCGACAAGCCCGTCGCCGTCGCAGCACCAAAGGTGCTCAACAAATAGTCCGTGTACAAATCAAGGTCAGCTTTTTTCATCCCGGGAGCCTATCAGGTGGCGGCTGCGTAACATCAGTGAAGAAGTTGCATCATGTTCTGGTCGCTGCGGCCTTGATCAGCGGTGCTTTTTTCGCCGCAGCGCAGACCCTGAAGCCCGGCCTCTGGGAAATCAACAACAAAATGACCAGCAGCTCGGGTGAGATGGAAAAAACCATGGCCGAAGCGCAAAGGCGGCTCGCCAACATGCCGCCGGATCAACGCAAGATGATGGAAGACATGATGGCCAAACAGGGCCTGGACAAGGGTATGAGCCTGGGTGCGGGCGGCGCCATAGCGGCCAAAGTCTGCATGATTCAAGAGATGGTGGACCGCAATGAGGTGGCCGCGCAGCAGGGGGACTGCAAGCACACCAGCTCGCCACGCTCCGGCAACACCATGAAGTTCTCGGTGGTCTGCACCCAACCACCGGTACAAAGCGAGGGGCAGGTTACTTTCGTGAGCCCGGAGGCTTACACCATGAAGATGACATTCAACACCACGGCCCAAGGCAAGCCCGAGAAGATGACCATGGACGCCTCGGCCAAATTTCTGGCAACCGAGTGCGGCAACATCAAGCCGTTCTCTATCCCCAAAAAATAAAGCGGCCGGGTTCAGACCGGCTTGGGCCGCCCGCCAAAAATGGCGCTGCCCACCCGCACCAGGGTGCTGCCAGCGTGGATGGCCGCCTCCAGATCGGCACTCATGCCCATCGACAGCGTATCGAGTGCCAGACCGGCTCCATTTAAAGCATCAAATACGCATTTAACCCTCACAAACAGGGCGCAAGCAGCTACAAAATCAGTAGCAGGCTCAGGGATGCTCATGACGCCGCGCAAACGCAAGCCAGGCAAGGCCGCGACCTGCTGCGCCAGCGCCAGCGCGTCCGCCGGCAGCACGCCCGACTTGCTGGCGCCGCCATCGACGTTGACCTGAATGCAGACCTGCAGCGGCGGCAAACCGGCTGGGCGCTGCTCGCTCAGGCGCTGCGCTACTTTTAGCCGGTCCACCGTGTGCACCCAGTCAAAGTGCTCGGCCACCAGCCGCGTCTTGTTGCTCTGGATCGGGCCGATGCAGTGCCACTGCAGCGGCAAATGGCGCAGCTGGGTGATTTTTTGCACCGCCTCCTGGATGTAGTTCTCGCCAAACGCCGTTTGGCCGGCGGCATAGGCTTCGGCTACGGCCTCGGGGCCAAAGGTCTTGGAAACCGCCAGCAGGGCGACGTCGCTCTGCGCACGGCCGGCGGCCCGGCACGCCGCTGCCACGCGGGCGCGCACGGTTTGGAGATTGGTCTGAATCATGGTCATAATTACCGCAAGCGTAACAAACGACAAGGGACTTCGTGGACATTACCCAACTGCTGGCGTTCAGCGTCAAAAACAAAGCGTCGGACCTGCACCTCTCGGCGGGTCTGCCGCCCATGATTCGCGTGCATGGCGATGTGCGGCGCATCAACGTGGAGCCGCTGGACCACAAGATGGTGCATGCCATGGTGTACGACATCATGAACGACACGCAACGCAAGACCTTTGAGGAGTTCCTGGAGATCGACTTTTCGTTCGAGATTGAAGGACTGGCGCGCTTCCGGGTCAACGCCTTCAACCAGCACCGGGGCGCCGGCGCCGTGTTCCGGACGATTCCCAGCAAGATCCTGACACTGGAGCAATTGAATGCGCCCAAAATTTTTGCTGACCTGGCCTTGAAGCCGCGCGGCTTGGTGCTGGTGACCGGCCCGACGGGCTCGGGCAAGTCCACCACGCTGGCCGCCATGGTCAATTTTCTCAACGAGACCGAGTTTGGCCACATTCTGACGGTGGAAGACCCGATCGAGTTTGTGCATGAATCCAAAAAATGTCTGGTCAACCAGCGCGAGGTCGGACCGCACACGCTGAGCTTTGCCGCCGCCCTGCGCTCGGCCCTGCGGGAAGATCCGGACGCCATCATGGTGGGCGAAATGCGCGATCTGGAAACCATCCGCCTGGCCATGACGGCCGCAGAAACCGGCCACCTGGTGTTTGGCACGCTGCATACGTCGAGCGCGGCCAAAACCATCGACCGGATCATTGACGTGTTTCCGGGCGAAGAAAAAGAAATGATCCGCGCCATGCTGTCCGAGTCCTTGCAGGCCGTGATTTCACAGACGCTGTGCAAAACCAAAGACGGCCAGGGCCGGGTGGCGGCGCACGAAATCATGCTCGGCACCAGCGCCATCCGCAACCTGATCCGCGAGGCCAAGGTGGCACAGATGTACTCCAGCATCCAGACCGGCAACAGCGTGGGCATGCAGACACTGGACCAGAACCTGACCGATCTGGTCAAGCGCAATATCATCAACGCTGCTGAGGCGCGCTCTAAAGCCAAGATTCCCGAGAACTTTCCCGGCTGACCCCCTGGCCAGCCGATCCCGCTCAACTTACCCCAGCCACCCCATTGGAGCGCGCCATGAAAGGACTCTTCGGACTCCTCCGCAAGAAGAGCAAGACACCGCCGGCTGACGAGCAACTTGACTCCATGCTGTTCACCACGGCTTTTGCCGGGCTGGGCCTGGACGCCAACCTGCTGGTGCCGTGGGAAGCACGCGCCGTCGAGGTCGGGGCGACAAGATTAAACCCCGACCGTGGCACCCAGCTGCTGCAGGGCCTGTGGGCCAAGGACAAGTACATGCGCCAGCTGGACCAGGATGCCATCGGGCGCATGGAGCGTTTCTTTGAATTCGCCACGGTGGCCGCCAACCGCGACATCATCCGCCAGAATGAGTACGGCAACTTCATGGTGGTGCTGCTGAGCGGCAGCATTGCGGTCGATCGCGTCCAGCCCTGGGGTGAACGTCTGCGCCTGGCAGAGGCCGCACCGGGGGAAATACTGGGTGAAATGTCGCTGCTTGACAGTGGCATGCGGTTTTCGGCCTGCACCACCCTGAGCGCTTGCGACATCGCCGTACTCAACGCCGACGCCATGGATGAGATGCTGAGCGCCGAGCCGGCGCTGGCCGCCAACCTCATCGCACTGCTGGCCCGAAAGCTGTCGCTGCGGCTGCGCGTCGTCAGCGCCCGGCTCAACGATAACAAATGATTTCCGAAAGTATTACAAGACATGGAACGCGATCAAGCCACCAAGTTCGTCAACGACCTGCTCAAACTGATGCTCAGTCGCAACGGCAGCGATTTGTTCATCACGGCCGATTTCCCGCCCGCCGTCAAGGTTGACGGCAAAGTCACCAAGGTATCACCCCAGCCGCTCACTGCGGCCCACACCCTGTCGCTGACGCGCTCGGTCATGAACGACAAGCAAGTGGCCGAGTTTGAGCGCACCAAAGAGTGCAACTTTGCCATCTCGCCGCCGGGCGTGGGGCGCTTTCGCGTCAACGCTTTTATGCAGCAGGGCAGGGTGGGCATGGTGTTGCGGGTGATTCCGCTGGACGTGCCCACCATTGATGGCCTGGGCGTTCCGCAGATCCTCAAGGATGTAGCGACGGCCAAACGCGGCCTGTGCATTCTGGTGGGCGCCACCGGTTCCGGTAAATCGACGACGCTGGCGTCGATGGTGGACTGGCGCAATGAGAACTCGTTCGGGCACATCATCACCATTGAAGACCCGATCGAGTTTGTGCACCCGCACAAAAACTGCGTGGTGACGCAACGCGAGGTGGGAGTAGACACCGACAGCTGGGGCGCCGCCCTGAAAAACACCCTGCGCCAGGCGCCCGACGTGATTTTGATGGGTGAAATTCGCGATCGCGAAACCATGGAACACGCAGTGGCCTTTTCCGAAACCGGGCATTTGTGTCTGGCCACCCTGCACGCCAACAGCGCCAACCAGGCGCTGGACCGCATCATCAACTTCTTTCCCGAAGAGCGGCGCGCGCAGCTGCTGATGGACTTGTCGCTCAACCTCAAGGCCATGGTGTCACAGCGGTTGATCCCCAAGCAGGACGGCAAGGGCCGGACCGCAGTGGTCGAGATCATGCTCAACACGCCCTTGATTTCCGACATGATCTTCAAGGGTGAAGTCACCGAAATCAAGGAGGTCATGAAAAAAAGCCGTAACCTGGGTATGCAGACCTTTGACCAGGCCTTGTTCGACGCTTTTGAGACCAACCTGATTACCTACGAAGACGCCCTGCGCAACGCCGATTCGGTCAACGACCTGCGCCTGCAGATCAAACTCAACAGCCAGCGCAGCAGAACACAAGACCTGAGCGCCGGCACCGAAAACTTTGCCATCGTATGACCAACACCAAATCCAAATCCAACACCATGACCAACACCAAGAGCAACATCGGCGTCAAAACTTACGAAGCCACGCCCGCACGTCACGTTGCCTTTCTGGGCTTGGGCGTGATGGGCTACCCGATGGCCGGGCACCTGGCGCGGGCCGGGCACCAGGTCACTGTGTACAACCGGACTGCTAGCAAATCAATAGCTTGGTGCACTGAATTCGCGGGGGCTAGCGCCTTAAAACATGCACAAACCCCGAGGCTCGCGGCGCAACAGGCCGATCTCGTTTTTTGCTGCGTCGGCAACGACGACGATTTGGCGCAAGTCACGCTGGGCGCTGATGGCGCTTTTGCCGGCATGCAACCGGGTGCCGTGTTTGTGGATCACACCACCGCCTCGGCCAGCGTAGCGCGCGAGTTAGCCACGGCGGCCAAGAATCTGGGTCTGCGATTTATCGATGCGCCGGTGTCGGGCGGCCAGGCCGGTGCGCAAAACGGCGTGCTGACCGTGATGTGCGGCGGTGACAAAGCCGCTTTTGAGACGGCACAACCGGTGGCCATGGCGTTCTCCAAAGCCTTCACGCTGTTGGGAGAGAGTGGTGCCGGCCAGCTGGCCAAGATGGTGAACCAGATTTGCATTGCCGGTCTGGTGCAAGGCTTGAGCGAAGCGATTGCCTTTGGCCAGCAAGCCGGACTGGACATGAACCAGGTGCTGGACGTGATTGGCAAAGGCGCGGCACAAAGCTGGCAGCTCGACAACCGTGGCAAAACCATGGTGGCTGACAAGTTTGATTTTGGCTTTGCCGTGGATTGGATGCGCAAGGACCTGGGGCTGGTGCTGGATGAAGCCAAGCGCAACGGGGCGCGCCTGCCGGTCACCGCGCTGGTGGACCAGTTTTATGCCGATGTGCAACACATGGGCGGCCAGCGCTGGGACACCTCCAGCCTGATCAAGCGATTGAAGTAAAACCCCCACGCTTGTCACTGCGTGTACTGCGCTGCCCCCCCGAGGGGGCTAATTCTGGCTACTTTTTAGTATCCGCCGGGGCGGGTTTGGGCAGCATGTTCGCCAACTCATCTTCGCTGATAATTTCCAGCACCCGGACCACTTTCTGGACACCCCCGGTGCTGCGGGCGAGGTCGGTGGCCCGGTTGGCCTCGCGCTGGGTCACGCGCCCCATCAAATAAGTGGTGCCGCGCTCGGTCACCACTTTGAAAGAATTGGCAAACAGGTCTTTGGCATCCAGCATGCTGGCCTTGACCTTGCCTGTCACCAGCGCATCAGAAGTGCGCTGGGGCAGCGTCGAGTTGCCCAGAATGCCGAGCTCATTGACAATGGCACGCACATTCTCAACCTTTGACACCACCTGCTCCACCAACTGTTTGTCTTGTGCGCTGGGCACCTCACCCGTCAACAGCACCTGGCGGTTGTAGCTGGTGACGTTGACGTGAACGCGTTCGCCCAGGTTGTCGCTGACGCCACTGCCCGCGCGCAGTTCAATGCCCTCATCTTCAATCTGTGTACCCGCAGTACGGCGATCGGTTGCCATCAGCGAGCCCATCACGGCGCCGCCCACAATGATGGGCGCACAAGCGCCGAGGCCTGCACCGACGCAGGCAGTCAGTGCCAACACGGTCAAGAGTTTTTGAGTTGCAAATTTCATATTGAGGTTTCCTGGTCTCCGAGTAACTGGGCATCCACGGCGTCACAAATGCAGTGCAGGGCCAGAATATGAACCTCCTGAATGCGGGCAGTGCGTTCATGGGGCACGCAAATGTGCACATCCGTATCGCGCAGGGCATGGGTCATCTCGCCACCACCGCGCCCACTCAAACCCACCACCACCATCTCGCGCTCATGGGCGGCTTCAATGGCGGCCAGCACGTTGGCTGAATTGCCGCTGGTGGAAATGGCCAGCAACACGTCGCCCGGCTGCCCCAGTGCGCGCACCTGGCGTGAAAAAATGACGCTGAAGTCGTAGTCGTTGGCAATGGCCGTGATGATGGAGCTGTCGGTGGTGAGCGCAATGGCCGCCAACTCGGGCCGCTCGCGCTCATAACGACCTACAAACTCGGCGGAGAAATGCTGTGCATCAGCGGCGGAACCGCCATTGCCGCAGGCCAGCACTTTGCCGCCGCTGGTCACGCAGGTCAGCATGGCCTGCACGGCGGCGGCAATGGGTTTGCTCAGGACTTGCGCGGCCTGGTACTTCAGGTCGGCGCTGTCAATAAAGTGTTGTTGAATACGTTGCTCAAGCATGAGGCCGATGATACCCGCGCCAGATGTATCAAACTGTAGGTCGCCCGCGCGCAAGTGCAGGCGCCGATCCAGCCGCGGCGGCAAACCGTCCGGCTCAATACGCATCAAACGCTGCCTGCAACCACTGAATGCCGTCGTGCTCCAGCACCACCACATCAAAGCGGCAGGGCGGCGGCTCGCGCAGACGCATCAGGTAATGACGCGCGGCAAAAATAATGCGTCGTTGCTTGGTCGCACCGACACTGGCGGCCGCCCCGCCGTGGCTGGCACTCTTGCGTTGGCGCACCTCCACAAACACCGTGGTGCCGTCAGGCGCACGCATGATCAGGTCAATTTCTCCACCGCCGCGTCCCGGCGTCCGATAATTACGCTCCAGAAGGCGCAGACCGGACTGCTGCAGGTAGTGCAGCGCGGCATCTTCGGCCGCATCGCCCACCTGCTTGGTCGTGCCGACCTTGGCCTTGATTTGAGGGAACACCATTGATTTCTACTAATGCCTATGCTTCTGCCTTGGGTGCCGCGTTTGAGGCAGCGGGTGCTCAGAATTATCCGCCCGGCGCGCTCTACGTCGTGGCCACGCCGATCGGCAACCTGGCCGACATCACGCTGCGTGCACTGCATGTGCTCGGATTAGCCGAGACGATTGCCTGTGAGGACACGCGCCACACCCAGGCCTTGCTGCGGGCCTATGGCATCGACAAGTCCAGCGCCCAACTGCTGGCCGTGCACCAGCACAACGAGGCCGAGGCAGCGCAGACGGTGATCGAACGGCTGCGCCAAGGCCAGCGGGTGGCCTACGCCAGCGACGCGGGCACCCCGGCCATCAGCGACCCCGGCGCCCGGCTGGTGGCCGCGGTGCGCCTGGCGTGCTTGCCGGTGGTTCCGCTGCCCGGTGCCAGCAGCGTGACCGCCGCACTCAGCGTGGCAGGCATCGCCGACGATGCCGCGCAACATGGCGCGTTTGTTTTCGTCGGGTTCCTATCCTCCAAATCTACCGAACGTGCCACCGCCATCGAGGCGCTGGCGAGTGAAGCGCGGGCCGTGGTCATGCTGGAGGCGCCGCACCGGATTGAAGCGCTGGCCACGGCACTGGCTACTTTGGGAAGCCGAGCCCTCACCATCGGGCGTGAGTTGACCAAACAATTCGAGGAAATCGCCACGATCAGCGCCGCAGGCTTCCCGGCCTGGCTGGCCCAGGACGCCAACCGGTTGCGCGGCGAGTTCGTCTTGGTGCTTCACCCCGCGCAGACAGCGGCACCAGCCGGGCCTGACACCCGCATTTTGAAGCTGCTGCTGGAACAACTGCCGCTCAAAACTGCGGTGAAGCTGGCTTCCGACATTACCGGTGAACCCCGCAACGCCCTCTACCAACTGGCCCTGGATCTGAAAGAGGGTTCTACGCTGGATTGACCTGATAAGCAAAGTGACCACCCCCTTGCGCATGGCCGAGGGCTGGCGTCGCCGGCCCAGCCAATCCCGTTGCAATCGCATGGCCTGATTCAGTTCTTTGATGGTCTGGCGTGAACCGTGTGCGGCAAGAAAAACCCCGCTATGCCAATAAGCATGCGGGTTTTGAGGTGTTGTGACACATCGGTATTACCACCCTCGCGTGTCCGATTTGGCCCTGTTTCATGACTGAAAAACATACCCAACTGCGATGGAGTATGCTAAGGTAACACCTATTAACAATCCCGGAGGCAACGCCATGCCACAGCCACACATTGCCGCCAAAACCATGTCCGTGAAACTCGATTTGAACACCCGCGCCCGTGTTGAAAATCTGGCCGAGGCACGCCATCGGTCTGCGCATTGGGTCATGCGCGAAGCCATTACCCAATACGTTGACAGAGAGGAGAGGCGCGAGGCTTTCCGGCAAGACACGATCAAGGCGTGGGAGGAGTATCAGGAAACCGGCATGCACGCAACCGCCGCAGAGGTTGATACCTGGCTTGCCAGTTGGGGAACTGAAAACGAAGTGCCCGCGCCCGTATGCCGCAAGTGATCTTTGCGCCCGGCGCAATTCGCGACCTTCAACGCTTGCGCGAGTTTTTGCGCCCCAAGAACCCCGCTGCCGCCAAACGCGCGGGCGAGTCCATCATCAAAGCAGTGAAAGTGCTTGGATACCAGCCGCAAATCGGGCGACCCGTGGCGGACATGTCAGAGCAATATCGGGAGTGGCTGATTGACTTTGGCGACAGCGGCTATGTGGCGCGTTATCGCTTCGATGATCAAACCGTCACCATTCTGGCGGTGCGGCATCAAAAGGAGGTTGGTTACCACTAACGATGGACGCGTGTGCTCGCCTTTGCTCTATGAGCGTCTCACCGTCCCCCATCGTTTCCCAGTTCGACACCGAAGAACAGGAAGCCAGCCACGACCAATGGTTTCGCGCCAAAGTTGAGGAGGCCATGCACAGCGAAAAACTGCGCTTGCCACACGATGCCGCCATGACCAAGGTGCAGGCCATCCTCGAAGAGCGCCGCAAATCTCGCGCAAACAGTTCGCTGGTCTGATGAAGCAACCACCGACTTGGTGGAAATCAGCTGCACCGAAGCCGATGGAGACCGGCCCGAGGGAGCGCCACCGCTCTGAACTCCAAAGCGATGCCAGTTGGCTAATGCATCGCCCCTCAGATGGTGAGGACACCGAAGTGGGCATGGCGCCAAGGACTTCCAATCAGGCGGGGGTTTTGATGCTCACAGGCAACTCCATGAAGGAGCTGGATGAGCGAAGTGGATGATAGCCAAACACGAATCGGCCGGGAGGCCGCGTCGCGTCTGGGTTTCAAAAAGTGGTGCTGGCGGGGATCACATTGAAAACAATTTCTCCAATGAAATTCATCTGTTTTTTTGATGGAATTTTGAAAAGTACCGTCAAAAGTACCGTAGAAATTTTTTGTGTCTTAAAAATGAAACGGATTGACTTGGCATGCCACGATATGAACTTCATCAGCGAAGAACAGCCTGTTAGTTCGAGTGCGCTGGTCGAGCCAATGAGCACGGTCAGCTATCGTGATGGTGTTCATGACTGATTTAATCAAGAAGCGTGAGGGATGGAGGCTCGGTTCCATCGGGTAACTTGACCAAATCAACAGCAAAGTGGGCGTTACTTGGTCGACACTGTGTGGCAACCCGTTCACCAGGAACAATCCATGACCGTCAATGTTTTGCAAAAGCCCAGTTTCTTTCGGTTTCTATCAGCCATTGACTCAGACTTGGCAAGTCGGGCGCGGCTGCAGGGTTGCAGTTTCTGTGGTGGCACCCTTCACAGCGCTTGCTACCCCCGTAAACCGCGAGGTTGGTCAGTCGAATTGGAGACGACGGCCCCGACAATACGCCAGAGTTTTTGTTGTGACAACTGCAGACGGCGAACAACTCCAGACTCGGTGCGCTTTCTCGGGCGACGCGTCTATCCTGGGTTTGCCATGGTTTTATTGAGCGCAATGCAGTCTGGCGTTACGGACACTCTGATTAACGAATTGCAGTTGCACCTGGGGGTGGCGCGTCGAACATTGCAACGGTGGCAACACTGGTGGCGCGAGATATTCGTGGGAACCCCATTCTGGAATTTAGGCAGAGGTCGTTTTATGTCGCCAATCGAACCTGCAGCGTTGCCAAAGAGCTTGCTGGATCGCTTCACAGGGCAGGATGCCCAATCGCAGTTGGTGCTGTGCCTGCGGTTTCTGGCACCACTTTCAAGCCCTGGCGTGATCATGCTGAATGATGGTCAATAAGCACCCACAGAGAATGTCGCACTCCAGAAATGTTCACATAAAGTGAGGCTGGCGGCACAAGAACTGCGCACTGGAGCCTGTGTTTCTACTACCGCTCAAGACACGGTGCTGCCATACAGTGTTTTGATCTAGTCGCTCGAAATCGGTCATTCGCGCAACAGCGCAGCCTTCGACCAGGTTGCAACCATTTCGCCTCAAGTCACACGCATCTTAAATATCTTTGCGCGTTACCGGCACAAGATTTGACGAGGGCTTCGGCTGCTAAGCAAAACCGCCAATCAGTCTTGTGAACTAAAAGTAAATGTGCTATGTTGAGGCGAGGCTTTGAAAGGCATTCCTTATTCCTTGCATTTGGGTTTTATCCATGGGATACCTTCGACTGCTATAACGATTCAGCCGCTCTACCATATCAACAACATCGGATAAATCGATCAACGCAGACCGCAGTTCAACGTCAAGCCGTGGAATATCGCAATCGTTCAGAAGGAGCGACTGTACGAGAGCCACCAGTTCGACTGCATCGCTGTTCGCGGCCTTCAAGTAGTCGCTAAAAGTCGGCGTATCGCTGGCGTGAAAAATGGCGACGTGGTTCGGCTTGTTGTTTGCGGCAGTCTGCTCATCCCAAATAAAGCGGCGAACTGCCGAATGCCGAACAATCCCAAGCCACTCATCGCGGTTCAATGTGTCGTCGATTTCACGCATCTCTCTGATTGCTGCAGCAAGGGCTCCATGCAGTTGCGCTTGTGATCTGGCTTGCGGTGAATCACTGTTTTTACATTGCGAGGCACGTTGATCGAAAATGGCAAGGCCAATGCGAAACACCAACAACATTAGTTTCCCTGCCTCTGAGCGGGACTGGTATTCATCATCTGGCACATCCGCATCACCAAACTCCACAATTTCCCGCAGAGTCTGGGTAGCATCCCACAATCCGATCCATGCTTCAGTCGGTGATTCTGATCGGACGATGGGGTAAGCCAATAAGTTCGCCGCCACACCCGGTGTTTCTTTGCCCATTGTGACTACCAAGCTCGCACGCTCTCGTAATCTTTGTCCTTTCTTTCCTGCCCACTCATCAAGTGAAATAGCCCACTCGGCTAAAAATCCAGCGCTGTCTTGTGGATTAATAAAATCACTATGAGCATGAGATGCCAGTACACAGCGATAACACCATGCTTCCCACGTAGGAGCATCGCTGGGGCTGATGGCAACAGTAGATTGTCCTTTTAGCTTTCGGCCTATCGCTTCAATCAAAGCGTCATCAACAAAGGCGCCAGAACACACATCGTTGATGTCTTTTTCTGAATAGCTCAAAAGTTGCCGCATCAGCCATGTGCTCCATCGGGCATACAGTGGCAAGGAATCTTGTCGCGCGCCCAAGGTGCTTACGACTGATTCAATGGCACTGGCAATTTCTTGCTTGATCTTTGACACGTCTTCACTGAAGGCATCAAAAGCGGGAATATCTCGCGTAGCTTGCAACAGTTGCGCATGTGCTTCAACCAAAAGCAGGGGCACCAAAACCGAACCATTCCATGTGCCATCCTGTTCGAAAGCTAACGGTGCGGCGATGGCGAGTTTTCCCCATTGAGAAAATCGAGGGCAGAAACCACCGACCCCTGCCTCGATCAAGATCGAATGCACCAAGTATGGATTACCAGATTCAGAAATAGTTTTGATGAACTCATCAGGAGCAAATTCGCTCAATAGATAAAAGAGAGGATGTTCTTCCTGGTAATTCATGAAATCCCATCCCCGCAAACCCCACCAGATTTCGTCGAGTTTGTTCTGACACTCCATCCAGGAATCCCGTGCTTGGCTACGTTGTTGGTTGGTACGGTCCCATTGCGAAGCAAGTGTGCAGTTGTCCAATGCTTTGAATATTATTGTTGCCAGCGTAATGTAAGCCTTGCGAGCATCGGTATTTTTAGTTGCGTAAGCCACCATGGCATTGGCTAGCCAGTGTTCCAACTGCCACGAATGGCTCTTAAGCGTCCTTACCTTTTTCCACGTTTCCAATGATGGATCTTGCGAAAGTGCAGCAGCACAAACTAATGTCATCAATAAATAGGTGCTATCGGGAAGCGTATGCAAATTGACTTGATTGCAAACCACGGCTATCCGTTGTTCAAGTGCAGCTACATCGCCGCTTTCTTGCACTACCCAGTCCACGGATTCCCCAAATGCTGTTGGTAAACCCTCTGGAAAAACGTCGAGAAACAGCCGGAAATCTGCTTCTGTTTTAAATGTATCGTTAGCAAAAGGTGGCTGGTTAGCTGCTTTGCGTTCACTAGGCCATTGCACGGTCATTTCTTTACTCCTGCGTCCCAAGCCATTTTGAAAAATTCGATTGCGCCATGGTCAGATGCGCGCCAGCCACGACTGGCTGCACTCACTTTGGCATGAAAGCCACCAACTGTTCCACCGAAATGCCAAAGTTCATCGTCAATGATGGCAAAGCGGTCATGGATGAAATCAAATTTCTGAGTGAGATGGGTTCTTATTTCAATATTGCACCGCGTGCGGCGGCGTACTGAATGGTTGTTGATGTCCTGAACGAGCTTTTGGAATTGCTCCAGATCACTCTCCTCAATCTCAGCGTGATGCTTGGTCAAAAATCGGATGTCGCTTGCAACAAGTGTTAATGGGAACCATTGGAGAATCGTCGCGATTCGACTCTGAATTTTTTGCTTTACCTTTTCAGCACTGTCCCTTTTTTTCTCACCCGGCATTAGCAGATATTCATCAACAATCCACACGCGCTCTTGCGCCTCTGAAACAGCGCGGCCAAAAGCTTTCAAATGCATTGGGGTGTCTGAAAACTTTCTTTCCGTGATGGTTTCCAACCCGACGGGAAAATGGTTGCAATCTCCATCCTGATTTCCCCACAAAATCTCTTTCTCGGGGATATGTCTTTGGATTTTTGGGCCGATTTCGATGGCAGGTGCAAACCTGCTCATTGAATTACACACTTCATCGCGTTGGGTTGCTTAGCCATATAGTCATCAAAGCTGTCTGCACTTTGAAACATCTCATCCAAATGTCGAATGACTTCATCGGGGTTGGGTAATTTGACAATCATGGATGCCTTCTCCCCAAGTGAATTCAAGGAATTCCCAAGGAACCAAACGACATCATCAATGACCAAGAATCGGTCATGCAGGGTGGATTGCGTAAGCAATCCGATTTTTGGCTTTATGTTGACAGCCGTTGCCAGATGAGTGAGTCGTTTTTTGAAGTCGTCTAACTTTGATGTCTTTGACTCTTCGTCTTGTGATTGAAAGGCAAGGCCTGAGGTCAACAAGATGACTTCGATTTTCTCTCCATTCACCGCGTACAAAAACTGCCCCAATTGCAAGCCCGCAAGATAGGGGTCAGCAATCATGACCCGCTTTTGTGCTTTTCCAATTTCACCTTGAACAAAGCGCATAGCTTGTTCGCGGGAACCATTCGCGAACCAAGATTGACCGTACTGTTTTGCGCTAGCATTTTTTTCGCGCTGAGATGCGGCAATGCCAACCCGCACATTGATATTGGGCGTGGTAGGTGCATCCCCTACGACACTGCTTGTCGAAAGCGGCGAAGAACGGGAAGCTAGGTATTCCATGCGCGGTGAGTCCGGCGAACTGCCAGTAGGCACATTCACTTTGATCCCGCCGCCAATTGCATGCGTGTTTATGCTGATCTGCCGTACAAATCCTGTCGGTGGCTGGTAAACCAAGATCCCATGCTTAGGATGCGTTACCACATACCCATAGGTACCCATGCAACTTCCTTTGTCCACATCCAAAATGCCATCGGCAGTCATCTCGTGCGTTTCGAAGCTGGTAAGTAAATGGGCATGTTCATCAAACGTTGAAATCCTCAGGTTTTCAAGTGTCTGACCGGGTCTGGGGATAAATCGATAAAAATTTCGCTCGCCCCGTCCTGCACCCGCGGGAATCATGAAATTGTCAATTTGCTTGATGATGGGGTCAGGAGCTAGCAATGCGACGCTGCCCAAGTATTCGGGATATAGCCGCAAATTGAGATGCAAACGTCTGGCGATAAAAGACAGCCCATCGTCGTCGTACAGAAATGCCTCAAAGCCATTGGAACTGCCAAATTGGCGATGAACACGAGAAGGTACGCTTCCCATAAATGGCGCTGGATTACTCCGCCCTGTCGGCTGCGCGATGAATCCCTCTCCCATGGGCAAACCAAGGTGCGGCCAAATCGGGTCGTCATTCAAACTGGAAGCCTCGATGTCAATGCCATCGATTTTTTCAATATCCTCAGGTCGCGTCGGAACTGGTGTCTTTGCGCTCCCGTTTCCAAGGGAACGATACCAATCAATAGCAGCTTGTGCGCTCAATACGGTTCGGCGGAAGAAAACCGTTGAGCCACTTTTCCCAACTACGCAGGAATCGACTCCTTTCATCTTTGGCGGCAATGGCCTGTCAGGAGAAAGTAGTGTGACTGTGGCAAATAGAAGGCGCCCGGGCGTCCCTTTTGTTTGCAGTGTGGACAGTCGGATAACGGCCCACTTGTAATGATCAATTGGCATCATGGCATCTAGATCTATTGAGATTAATTCACTATAGTCCAATTAAATCGTTCCCTAAGATTCCATCTAAAGGCTTGCGACGTCAATAGAAGCTCAATTGCAATCAAGATTTGATAATTGCGCGCCCAGAAGGTCACTAGTGGCGGATGTCCGCTGAGACCAACCGACAGCGTTGGTGAATGACTACATCCTGCGGCGGCTGGCCGCTCTGCGCAGGGTGCCGAACTTCACGGACGGCCGTCGACTGAAATTGAATTGGGTGGCCGTAAAGCGGCTATTCGTCAATGGCTGGATACGCTGACCACCCGAATTACATTTCACTCCAAAGCGGGCACTGGTATCTCCGATAAAAGTTGCGACTATGCAACATTCCGGATAAATTCTTGCCTGATTTCAGCCCTTACGAAACGTGATTATTAGTCCATCAATTTGGTTGATCACACTCACCAACTAGAAAATCTACTTTTCTAGAAATTTTCAGCCACATATCACCACCATGAAGTTGAAGAACATTGATTTGATTAACCACCCAATGCCCTCCAGATTAGGTTGTGGCACTCGTTAGTCACGACAAAAATCAATGCTGATGTGGTTCAAGTCTTCCAGTTCAACGAATTTTTTGCCTGACTGAGATATTTTTAAGGTGCCAAATACCAGAACACCGGCACCGGCCAACTGTCTGTTGTCGCTGATGCCAAAACGCTGGAACAGCTCAGCCACAAACTGCATTGATATACAAATTCCCGGACTGGCGTAACCGCCACAGTTCAACCAGAGCGTGTTCGGTCCAACAAAATGGGCCGACACAAGCTGCCCAAAGAATCCATGCCATTGATAGTTGTGCATTGGGGTGGCGGCTTCAAACGGCACAAAAAAATCAGCCACTGCGAATGTGCCAAAACCAGCCACATCCACCCATTGCGGAGAAGTCTGGGAGGGTGTTGGGGAAGTCAGCATACGCAGCAACGGTCGCAAGCGCATGTGCTGTACCTGCGTGCGATTAAACCCTGACTGGGCAGTCGCTTTATTCTGAGCCCTGAATCCTTCTGCATCAGGGGCTTGCGTCGTGTGATCCCCTTGCACTGTCGCCCCATAGTCAAAATCAACCACCAGGCGTTGGGCCGGGTGGTTATGGAGCTGCCCTCTGGCATGGGCTGCCGTCTGCACCGCACTCAACTGGCAGCCATCGGCATGGGGCCACGCACCAAAACAGGCCTCGCGGTCATTTCGGCTCTGGGCACGGAAAAATGCCCGTCCACCACATTCAGGACAGGCTAATGCCCGTCGTCTGTCCGACAAATCACCTGGTGGCAGTACGGCGAATTGCTGTGCGGCGTAAACCACACCGTTTTGCGTGCATTTGGCAAATTCCATTTTGTTATCTCCAATCAATTTCACAAGTCATGTTTCTGGCTGACCAAGCGCTAGTCGCACTGGTACTAGGCGATTGCGCTGACGACAGTCAGTGATCGGCTTGATCAACCAGGCATCAGAACGGTGCCGCTGTACGGTTTGCTGCATTCACTGACACCGCTCTCAGAACATAAGAAGAGATATGAAAAAAATTACTTCCATCTCACCCGTGTGACGAGCTTCAACTTGACGGGCCCTTGAGTGGGTTTTATGCCGATTGGGCAGTTTTCAGCCAGACGAGAGACTGGTTTCTTTTCTCTCACCTCTCATCCATCCACAACCTCAACCAGGAGTTCTCAAAATGAATTTAACTTGTCCCCAATGCCAGAGTGATCGAATTGGCACTAAAAACTTCGCCAAGAAAACTGGCGGCACCATTGGCACGGTCGCCGGTGCCGCCAGTGGTGCTGCTGGCGCCATGGGTGGTGCAGAAATTGGCGCTGCAGCCGGATTGGTCGCGGGTCCAGTCGGTGCGCTTTTTGGCGGTCTTGCGGGTGCCATTCTGGGTGGCCTGTTCGGTGGTGCTGCGGGCGGTGCTGTCGGCGCTCGCCTGGGTGAAGTGTTTGATGACACTGTGCTCGATAACTGCCACTGCCTGGAGTGTGGTTACTGTTTCAGCCTGAAACGGATCTAACAGCTTTCATTCACTGCCTATTGAAATAGCAGGATCACCTGACGGGTGCAGGTCAATCTGACCACCATCACCCCAATCTGGTGCCCAGCGCCACACCAACCTTAACGTCGGCACCCCTCTCGTCGTTTCCTTTCATTCCCTTTAATCAACCCCAAGCACGGGCTTGAGCACTGCTGTATCAACCCAGCGGCTTTGTCACGTGCGTCCTCAAAGAAAGAAGTCCTCAATGGCACACCTCATTAACACAATGGCCTATACCGGCGAAACCCCCTGGCATCAACTGGGCAATCAACTGCCCGCCAAACAGTCCATCGACGTCTGGGCCAAAGAAGCTGGCATGGACTGGAATATCTGCGAAACCCCGGTGCGTTACCTGGCCGACCAGATTGGCTCCCTCGGTTCCATCATGTCGTTCAATGACCAGAAGGTGCTGTACCGCAGCGACACCAAGGCGGCCCTGTCGGTGGTCAGTGGTCGCTACCAGGTGGTGCAGCCCAAAGCGGTACTGGAGTTTTACCGGGATCTGACCGAGATTTCCGGTTTTGAACTGGAAACCGCTGGTGTTCTCAAAGAAGGCAAGAAGTTCTGGGCCTTGGCTAAAACCGGCAAAGAAGCCACCCTCAAAGGCAACGATGTGGTGAAAGGCTACATCCTGCTGGCCACGTCCTGCGACGGCACCTTGGCCACCACCGCCACGCCGACCACCGTCCGTGTTGTGTGCAACAACACCCTTGCCATCGCCTTGAACGGTGCCAGCAGCGCCATCAAGGTGCCGCACAGCACCAGCTTCGATTCACAAGCAGTGAAGAAGCAGCTCGGTATTGCTGTCTCCCAGTGGGACAGTTTCATGTACCGCATGAAAACCCTGTCCGAGCGCAAAGTCAAAAGCCACGAATCCATGAACTACTTCCTCAAAGTCCTGTGCCAGACCGACAGCCATGTCGATCCGGCACTGGGCTTGATGAATGAGCGCGCCTTGAAGAAAGTGCAAGCCTTGTACGAAGGGCAGGGCCATGGTTCGGAACTGGCTTCGGCTGAAGGCACCGCTTGGGGATTGCTCAACGCCGTCACCGAGTTTGTCGATCACGAGAAACGCGCCCGCAGCCAGGAATACCGGCTCGATTCGGCCTGGTTCGGCCAAGGGGCCAGTCTGAAACAACGGGCCCTGGACTATGCGCTGCAACTGGCAGCCTGAACCGCCAGCAGAAAGCCAACACCACCAACCCTCCGTCAATCAAACGACGGCATACAGCCTCGCTCCATTTTGAATGGACCGGGGCTTTTCCTTTTGTAGCAACGAAATAACCAATTGAAGGACTCATTATGGCAAACGCACTTACAGCGCCCAAGGCTGATAAATCAACCCGGTCACAACCCGCTTTGAAGCTGGTCAAAACCAACGACCTGAGCCGGGATCAATGGCTCACCGTCAGAAAAGGCGGTATTGGCAGCTCGGATGCCGCCTCGGCAGTCGGTCTCAATCCGTACAAATCCCAACTTGAACTCTGGATGGAAAAAACTGGCCGGGATGCTGTTCTGCCCAAAGTCGATCCCAAAGACCAAAGCAGTCCGATGTACTGGGGCACATTGCTGGAATCCATTGTGGCGGCGCACTACACCATGCGCAGTGGTCACAGGGTCCGGCGTATCAATGCCGTGCTGCAGCACCCGACAGAACCGTGGATGCTGGCCAACCTGGACCGCGAAGTGATCGGCACACCCGAAGTACAGATTCTTGAATGCAAAACGGCGGGCATCAACGGCGCACGGCTCTGGAAAGACGGGGTGCCGGAATATATCCAATTGCAGGTCATGCACCAGCTGGCCGTCACCGGCAAACAAACGGCCGACGTGGCGGTGCTGATCGGTGGGCAGGATTTACAGATTCACCGCATCGAGCGGGATGAAGGAATGATTGCCCGCCTGATCGAGCTGGAGCGGCAGTTCTGGCGCTTTGTGGAAACGGACACGCCACCACCAGCGGATGGTTCGGATTCAGCGGATGTCGCATTGCGTTGTCTGTACCCGAAGGACAGCGGATCAACCCTTGATCTGTCCCAGGACCTCGAAATGTCGGCCGCGTTCTCCGACCTGTTGGCGGTGAGGGACGTGCTGACCACCAACGTCCTGCTGGAAGCTCAATTAAAACAGCGTATCCAGCAACGCATGGGGGACGCCACCAAAGTTGTGTTTGAAACCGGTGACGTGACCTGGAAGCGCAGCAAAGACGGGACGGGACTGGATGTCGTAACGATGCTGCAAGAGCAACCGGAGTTGTTGCAGCGCTACAGCCTGGTCAAACCCGGCTCCCGACGCTTTCTGGTGAATGTGTAAGCCGAAACCCCTGCTTTGGGGTGGAGTGTGTCATGCGCATCAATCAATGGGCCTGTCTTTATTCAGATGAATGAGGCAGGCCTTTTTATATAAATAAAGGAATCATCATGCTCAAAGGTTTGGCATTAACGCCCCCGGTCATTGGCCGAATCTCCATTGGGAAAGTTGTAGAAAAGAATGGCAAACGCATCCCAGAAAAAGACGATGAATTCACCGTCACCAGCCAGGTACAAACCAAGGATGGCTGGGTCAACCACCCGGTGGACGAAACCCTGCGTAAAACGCCCGGTGCCAAATTACGTGCCATTCCGGTACGGCTGTTGTTCGATGACCCTGATCTGAATTTGCGCGCCAACTACAGTCTGTTTGATCGTCAGTCTGGCAGGCCGCTGTGTGTCGGCAATGGAGAGACCTGCAGGCGTTCATTGGCAGCTGGAGTGCAAACGCTACCTTGCCCCTCACCGGAAGCGTGTGAGCTGGCCAAGGGTGGTTACTGCAAGCCGTATGGCCGTTTGAACGTTCGAATTGGCGACGATGACGAGCTGGGGAGCTTTGTATTTCGTACGACGGGGTTCAACAGCATCCGCACACTGTCGGCCAGACTGAAATACTTTCATGCAGTCTCTGGCGGCCAACTTTCCACCTTGCCACTGGAATTGCGTCTGCGCGGCAAGTCCACCACCCAGTCACATCGGGCGCCGATTTACTACGTGGATTTGACTATTCAGCCTGGCATGACGATGGCCGATGCCATTGCCAGCGCCAAAACGGCCAGTGAAATTCGCAAGGCTTCCGGCTTTGACCAAGCGGCACTGGATGAAGCTGCCAGAGATGGCTTTGCTGCAGGTGCGTTTGAAGAATCTGAAGAAGATGGCGCGGCGGTCGTGGATGAGTTCTTTCCGGATGAGTTTGACAGCGGATTCAGCAGCAATCCAGCTGGCAATGCAGCACCCACTGGGACAAAACCTGGACTGGCGGACAAGCTCAATCACAAAGCAGCGCTGATGAACGGCAATGGCAGTCGATCTGGCAATGGGCCAGCAGGGTCAGTCAAGCAGGCGACACCGCAACCCATGCAGGGTAGGGACTGACTGGGATAAGGGACTCGCATGGACATCATTTTTTACCAGCGCATCAGTGGTGGCTGGGAATACCAGTACACCAGCCATTGTGAAACCTACCGGGGCTTTGCTGACGACCCTGTCCAGGCCAGAGCCCGGCTGCTCCATCAACTTGGCTGGGATCAGCGGCGGTTTGACCGTGCGCAATTTCGGCGTTTCTGACACGCACACCTCAAAGCCCCGCAATTCGGGGCTTTTTTGTGAGCTGTCAAAAACAAGGAGCCTGGCAACCAGGCCGTGGCGATTTTCCTGTTTCCTCGGTCACATACACAAAGTTGGAAACAGGCCCTGCAAACAAACGAAACCCGAGTTAACCGTCAACTTGAAAGCAATCAACCATGAAGAAATCAATCAACTTTGATCCGAAGAGTCTTGCCCCAATC
>Ga0310040_1001069_pt1 | contig 21419 bp, 19 predicted proteins | sample EPASupsiteHSE623_FD_200237 | JGI IMG/M metagenome (GOLD analysis project Ga0310040, IMG submission 200237) | Bioremediated contaminated groundwater from EPA Superfund site, New Mexico - Sample HSE6-23 (v2) (version 2) | ecosystem: Environmental > Aquatic > Deep subsurface > Groundwater >... | reverse complement strand
CTGGAAGCTCAACCGGCAGCATTCGGAGATCTTGGCCGTATCGCCCCGGTCAAAAACGAAATAGGTGTTGCCCTTCACCGAGGCCACCTCACAGATGTGATGCAGGAAGTCCATGTGGCCGTCGGTCTTGAAAAACTTCTCGGTGATGTGCACCAGCGGCTTGGGGAAGAAGAAGGGCCGGCCCGCGGCATCGCCCTCTTTATAGACCTCGAACAGCGCCCAGGCAAACCGCTGCGCCTGCTTTTCGTATTCGCCGTAGGTCTTGCCGGTATAGACCCCGCCCGGCCCGATGGCGGGCACGTCCACGAAATGCTTGGGCACCTCCCAGTAGATGTTGACGTCGGAGAAAATCGCCTGCCCGCCTCGGGCAACGGCCTGCTGGGAGAACTCGTAGATCATCATCTGGGCCAATTGCTTGACCCCGTTGTCATCAAGCTCTTCCAGGTAGGGGGCGTAAAAGAGGTTGATCGCATCCCAGCCGATGGCCCCGGCAAAATGGCTCTGCAGGGAGGCGGCGAACTTGACCATATGGGCGAGGAGCACCTCGGCATGCTTGGCCGGCTTGGCCATGGACAGGGCGTGGGGGAGGTTGAGGCCGAACTTCTTGATGTATTCCAGCGACTGGCCGGAACAATAGGGCCGGTCGATAAAGCCCAGGTCATGGAGGTGCAGGTCGCCGCTTAAATGGGCGTCCGCCACATCCGGGGAAAAAACGTGGAGCAGGGCGTATTCCTTCTTGATCCCCTCGGCCAGGGTGAGGTTGGTCGCCTCCGGGCCGTGGGGGACATTGGCGTTTTCCTTGTTGTGCTGGACCAGCAACTGGTCCACGTCGTAGAGGGGCACCCCGAGGCGGGTGTGCATGCGTCGCGCCTCCTCCAGGCCCATCTCCAGGAGCTTGGCGTTGACCATTTCGCGGATCAGCGGACCGGTGATGGTTTTCACCTTGCCGGCCTGAATGGTCACCTCGATATCGCGGCTGATCTTCTCGGCGGTGCCCCGGTCGATAAAGGTCTCGCGCAGCAGGGCATCGACGATGCGCTGCCGGTTCCAGCCGGTCATGTCATCCTGGGAGGAACGGACAAAGAGGGCAATATCGGTGCTGTCCTCGTTCACTACCCGTTGTGTTCTGGCCTGGGCGGTCTCGGCATTGAGTGGCATCACAACTCCCATACCCTTGCTCCTTTTGATGATTAAGAAATTAGTTAAAATCTTCCCCCTGTCTTCTATTCAAACACGACAGGTAGTGTTTCGGAAAACATTATCGCACTACAGGTAGTATATATGCAAGTAAAAATGGACTAAAAAAAGAAGAAAAATTGATGGGGGTTTTTGCGCGGAAAATCAAGGGAATGCGAAGCGACAGCGCTTAACGAAAAAACTTACGTTTCGAGGGGTTTTGCACTGCGGAGGGATGAGTTACCACGCCTATCCGGTTAGTTGGAACAGGTAGCCAGACCAGGAGCCCCGCCTTGCCGCTGGATGATGGTATCCTTTTTCCAGTGCGCATCGTCGTGCTGGGGAAAATCCACCAGATAATGCAGGCCGCGGGACTCCTTGCGGATGCAGGCGCAACGCACGATGAGTTCGGCAACCTGGGCGATGTTGCGCAATTCGATGAGGTCCGGGGTCAGGATGTAGTCGCGGTAATGCTGGTTCACCTCGCCGGCGATGGCCCGGAGCCGTTCCTGCACCAAGGCAAGACGCTTCTCGGTGCGGACAATGCCGACATAGTTCCACATCAACCGCCGGATCTGGTCCCAGTTATGGCTGACCAGAACATTCTCCTCGATGCGCTGGGCCGCACCGGCGGACCACTCCGCCACCTCGGGCAGCGCAGCCTCGCGTAGCTCGGGCCATTCCCGTTCGCACTCGAGAAAGGCCTGATGGGCAAAGACTACCGCCTCCAGCAGGGAGTTGCTGGCCAAACGGTTGCCGCCGTGCATACCGGTGCAGGCGGTTTCGCCAAAGGCGAAAAGACCCTCGATGTTGGTCCTGCCCCACCGGTCCGTGATCACCCCGCCGCACATGTAATGGGCCGCAGGCACCACGGGAATGGGGACCTTGGTCATGTCGATCCCCAGGGAGAGGCATTTAGTATAGATGGTGGGGAACCGATTTTTAAGAAACTCCGCGGGCTGATGGGTGATGTCCAGATAGACGCAATCGTCCCCGCTCCCCTTCATCTCGCTGTCAATGGCCCTGGCCACCGTGTCGCGGGTGGCCAGATCCCCCCGGGCATCGTACTTGTGCATGAAAGCCTGGCCGTGTTGGTCGATGAGCCGCCCCCCCTCGCCACGCACCGCCTCCGAGATCAGGAAATTCTTAACCTGCGGGTGGTATAGACAGGTGGGATGAAACTGGACAAACTCCAGGTTCCCGACCCTGGCCCCGGCCCGGTAGGCCATGGCAATGCCGTCGCCGGTGGCGATGTCGGGATTGGTGGTGTAGAGATAGACCTTGCCGGTGCCGCCGGTGCAGAGCACCGTCACCTTGGCCTGGTAGGTGTCGATCCGCCCGGTTTCCCGGTCAAAAACATAGGCGCCCAGGCACTGGTCGCTGAAGTTGTCGTGGGGCTGGTACGGGGTACCGGTCTTGGAGCTGACCAAGAGATCAACGGCCAGATGATTCTCCAGCACCGTGATCTTGGGGTTGGCCGCCACCTGGGCCAGAAGCCCCTCTTCAATCTTGCGGCCGGTGAGATCCATGGCGTGGGCGATGCGGCGGGCCGAGTGGCCGCCCTCCTTGCCCAGATCGAGGTGGGTGGGGTCGCCGGCCTCGCTCTGAAACTGCACCCCAAGGCGGATCAGCTCCTCGATCCGCGCAGGCCCGGTCTCCACCACCAATTTAACGATATCCTCATGGCAGAGCCCGGCCCCGGAGCGCAGGGTGTCCGCGATGTGCAGGGCAAAGGAATCCTCCGGCGACAGCACCGCGGCGATGCCGCCCTGGGCCAGATTGGTGGCGGTGTCCACCTTGGCCTTTTTGGTGACGATGGTCACCGACCCTAACCGCGCCGCCTTGATGGCATAGGAAAGCCCGGAGATGCCGCTGCCAATCACGAGAAAATCGGTACTGTATTTCACGGCAATCCCCTTGCGATCATATGGAATCAAGGACGAGCGGAGATTCCAGGTTAACAGCTTGACAGCACCCGGCAATGTTCAGTAAAGAGGAGGCAGCCGTAACCATATCCATCAACTGCTTTCCATACCCCTTGCTTCGTTCGAACGCTGCCTTTCCGGTACAGGATTTACATAGCGCGGAGCCGGCAAGATGACAAGGATTCTTCGCAATGGCTGCTTTGAAACTGGTGATCTTTGACTGTGACGGTGTGATGTTCGACTCCAAAAACGCCAACAGAGTGTACTATGATCATATGCTGGAAAAATTCGGCCACCCGCCCATGGATGCGGAGGAGCTCGAGTATGTGCACATGCACCATGTCATGGATTCGGTCCGCCACATCTTTCGCAAGTATCCCAGGGACTTGGACGCGGCGGAGGCTTTCCGCACAGGGCTTGACTACACCCCCTTTCTGCAGCACATGATCATGGAGCCGGATCTTCCGGAGTTTCTCGATTTCCTCCGGCCCGGCTACAAAACCGCGATCAGCACCAACCGCACCTCCACCATGCGCTCGGTGCTCGAGATGTTTCGCCTGGCCGACCTCTTCGACAAGGTGGTCACCGCCTTTGACGTGGCCCACCCCAAGCCGCATCCGGAAGCGCTGCACCAGATCCTCACCCATTTCGGCTATCAGGTGGACGAGGCGGTGTACATCGGCGACTCTCAAGTGGACCGGGAGCACACCGAAGCCCTGGGCATGCGGCTCATCGCCTTCAAAAACCAGGCGCTGCCTGCGGAATACCATGTGCAAAGCTTCATGGAGATTACCCGGCTGCCGATATTTGGCGAGGTTGAAAAGGGGGAAAGATGAAACTCGAAGTGACCCACACAATCCTGACCATGGAGCCGGACCTTGAAAAAAGTTCCGGCCATGTCCTGCGTTTTCTCGACCGCACCACCCTGGTGCATTACGATGCGGTGCGGGTTGTGGCGGCAGAATCCTGCTCGGGGGCAGACCCGCGCTTCTGGTCCTGCCTTGAGCAGGGTCTGGCCGACAACCGGCAGGTGCTGAACAAATTAATCGGGGAACTGCGGGCCGCCGGCACCAAGGAGTTCAGCAATCTGCTCGCCATGCCGCAGGGGTTTCAAAGCAAGATCTTCCACACCATGGCCCATCTGCTCGACGGTTTTTTCGGCATCGACAGCCAGTTTTACAATTTGCCCGAGGATTCCCATTGGCTGGGGGAGAGCCTGCGCAAGCAGATCGAGGCAAGCCCGGAAGAGTTCTGGCTGGTCACGGTGGTGGCCACCTTGGAGTCGCTGGAGCACCAGGCCATTGCCGGGTTGCGTTCATTTGAGAAATGACGTTCATCACGCCTCTTGCAAAGCGCTGCAAAGTTCCCTCCCCCCCGGAATCTGCGCTTACCTGGCGGGGGAGGGGGAATCAAACTGAAGGCCTTTTGCCAGCGTCTCAATCGTAATGATGATGGTGGTGGTGCCCGTGGTGATGGGATTCCCCTGGGCCGCCGATCTCCGCCAGCACCTTTTTCAAAACACCATCCGTCTCACCCATGCTGGCCACGGCTTTATCCAACAGTTCCGCCAGGTTCCCCTTCCCCTCGCTCCGCACCAAGTCCGCCCATTTCTTGAACTCGGCCTCGTGGTTGTGGTTATGCTCAATCCAGTGGGGCAGAAGAATCTGCAGCTTCTCCATCGTGGTTTTCTGGTCCATTTAGGCCTTTTCTCCTTTTTGAATCACGGTTACCCGGCCGTTTAAAAAATCAATGGCCCGGACTGCGGCGCCAGGGATGAATTGCGGCTCCTCAAACAGGGTGCTGATCCGGATGCCATCCTCCCCAACCTCAAGCTGCGAGGCGCTTTCCGCCACCACCGCCTCGTTGCCATCCCGCACAAGAACAACGCGCATCTGACACATACCCTGCCTCTTTCTTTTGTTTTTTAACTGTGACACCTGGAAAAAAACAATATAATACCTTTTCCCGGCTTTATCATGCAGATTTGCAGCCCATCAACCCATAACGCGAGAACCCGTATGCTCCTTGATGATCTCCCTGCCATAAAAAAGCTGCTGACCACGGCAAGAACCATTGCCATGGTCGGCCTCTCCCCAAAGGAGTCGCGGCCCAGCAACATGGTAGCCCGCTATCTGCTGGCAGCGGGCTACACCGTTATCCCGGTCAATCCCGGCCAGGAGAAAATCCTCGGCTTGGACTGCTACCCCGACCTTGGCTCAATTCCCACCCCGGTGGATATCGTGGATATCTTCCGCCGCTCCGAGGATGTGCCCCCCATTGTGGACGAGGCCATTGCCATCGGCGCCAAGGCCATTTGGATGCAGGAAGGGGTGGTCCACGCCGAGGCGGCCCGGACCGCGCAGGAGGCGGGGTTGATGGTGGTGATGGACCGCTGCCTCAAGACGGTGCATCATGACCTTGGCCATGAGCGGGGGTGAAGGAGACAAGGTGTCCTTTCTTGGACTCACAGGGCCAGCCATGACAGCTCAGGCGTGGATGCCCCTAATTTTTTCATTGTCGGATTGCTGAATCAACTCGGGTTGCAATGAACGATTATACTCTTTTGATTTTGGGTGTTGCCTGCGCCGGCATCGGCGGCGAGCTTTTTGTTCGCGGCGCGGTCGGCCTGGCCCATTGGGCCAGGGTTAGGCCGGGCATTATCGGCGCAACCGTTGCCGCTTTCGCCACCTCAAGCCCGGAATTGTCAGTCGCCATAAATTCGGCTTTGGCGGGAACCCCCCAAATCTCTCTCGGCGACGCCCTTGGCAGTAATGTTGTCAATGTTGCCCTGATTCTCGGTCTTGCCTTGCTGATTTCCGGAATCCAAAGTCCGCGCGACAGCGTAAAACGGGATTTTCCCGTGGGGGTGCTGATTCCCGTCATCACGGGGGTTCTGCTTCTGGATGGCGTGCTGTCCAGGCTCGACGGTGTGCTGATGCTGGGCATGTTTTGCGCTTGGCTTGTGGCGGCGATCATCGAAGCACGAAAGCAACGAAGCGCTGCGGATAAAATTCTTGGCGAACACCGAGGATGGCTGGTTGTTCTTTCGTGCGTCGCCGGCCTTGCCCTTCTTGTCGCAGCCGGAAATTTCATTGTGGGGGGAGCAAGAGGCATCGCCCTTGCCTTTGGCGTTGATGAATTCATTATCGGGGCAACCATTGTGGCGATAGGCACCTCCGTGCCCGAACTCGCGACAACGATAATCGCCAAACTGCGCGGACACGACGAAGTCGGCCTGGGAACAATTCTTGGCAGCAATATATTCAACGGTATTTTCATCATCGCCATCGCTGCCGTTATCCACCCCATAACCGTTGCCTGGCGCGAGGTCGCTATTGCGTTGGTGTTTGGTCTTGTGGCCTTGGTGTTCACATATCCTCCGCGCACAGGCTTCATTGAACGAAGACGGGGTGTCTTGCTTCTGGCGCTCTATGTGGCCTATCTCGCATCCATTTTGCAATGAGGTGGCATGATAAAAATGGACACTTTCTTAAGAGTGGATTAGACCCCCACAAGGAGGTGTTCAATGGCAAAGAGGAAGAAATACACACAGGAATTCCGGGATTCCGCAGTCAAGCTGATTACGGAACAAGGATATCAGATTACTGAGGCTGCTCGGAATCTGGGTATTAATGCAATCATGCTGGGGCGCTGGAAGCGCGAGTTTGAGGTCGGCGTGGATGGCAGACCTGATTCAACAAATGGAAAGGCCTTTCAGGCTGAGCTGACTCGCCTCAGGAAAGAGAATCACCGCTTAAAAATGGAGCGTGAAATCTTAAAAAAAGCGGCGGCCTTCTTTGCGAACGAATCGGGGTGCGCTATCAAATGATTGATACTGAAAAGAAGGCATACCCAATAGCCCTGTTATGTGAGGTGATGCAAGTCTCCAGGCCCGGATATTATTATTGGAAATGCTAAAAACCCATGCAATGGTCAGCATTGCATGAGCCGGAAAGGGAATTGTTGGGACAATTCTGTGGCTGAAAGTTTCTTTGGCGGTTTGAAAACCGAGCGGGTATTTTTCACAAACTATAAGAGTCGAAATGAGGCCAGAAAGGATATCGTTGACTACATTGAAATGTTTTACAACAGCAAAAGACGTCATTCATATTTTGGCTATGTTAGCCCAGGGGAATTTGAGGAAATGCGGCTTCTTGAAAAAGCAGCTTAGCAAACTGTCCATTTTTACTTGACCACCTCAAAAAAGCCTGCCTGGGGAAACCCAGACAGGCCAAAATCTTCTTTTCGCTTCACACCCGGTGAAGGGGCTAACTCGAACCTCACCCCCCCTTGCCGCCACCGCCGATGGCGCAGGCCGCACCCTCTTTTCCATCCCCGCCTTCCGCGCCCGCAACCGAGCCCAGGATATAGGGGCGGGCGATCTTCACCCGCACATTCTCGGCAATCTCAAGGGTCGCCACCCGGTCGGTCAACCCGGTGATCTTCCCCTGAAGGCCGCCGCTGGTGAGAACCTCGTCGCCCTTCTTCAGGTTGGCGATGAACTCCTGGTGCTCCTTGGCCTTTTTCTGCTGCGGCCGGATCAGGAGAAAATAGAACACTACAAAGATCAACACCAGCGGCAGAAAGCTCATCAAGCCTCCCGGTCCACCTGTACCAGCCGCGGCGTCCGCGGCATACGCTACCTCAACCATAAATCCCTCCGATTCAGTTTAAATTTTTCCTACAGGCCTTGATCCGCCTGCGCCCTCATTACTCTACCGCCCGCGTGGCATAAAAATCCCGGCGGAACTGACTGAAACGATCTTCTTCAATGGCCTTGCAGATCCGGGCCATGAGCCCCACATAGTAATGCAGGTTGTGGATGGTGTTCAACTGCGAGGAGAGAATCTCCCTGGCCATGAAAAGATGCCGCAGATAGGCGCGGGAATAATTGCGGCAGGTGTAGCAGTCGCACTCTTCATCCACGGGCCGGTGGTCATCCTGATGGCGAGCGTTTTTTATAACAAGCCTGCCGCTTGAAGTAAAGAGCATTCCGTTTCTGGCGTTCCGCGTGGGCATGACGCAGTCGAACATGTCGATGCCGCGATACACCGCCTCCACCAGATTTTCCGGGGTGCCAACCCCCATGAGATAACGGGGATACTCGGCGGGCATCAGGGCGGCGATTTCTTCGGTGATCTCCATCATCAGCTCGGCGGGTTCGCCCACGCTCAACCCCCCCAGGGCATAGCCGTCAAAGCCGATCTCCACCAGCTCCGCAAGCGCCCGGGCCCGAAGGTCGGGGTACATGCCGCCCTGGATGATGCCGAAGAGGAGCTGCCCCCGTTCCTTGTGGGCGGCGCGGGAACGTTTGGCCCACCGGGAGGTGAGATCGGTGGAGGCAATGGCTTCCTCGCGGGTGGCCGGATAGGGGATGCAGGTGTCCAGACACATCATGATGTCGCTTCCCAACGCCTCCTGCACGGCCACGGCATCCTCGGGGCTCAAAAAGAGGGTGCTGCCGTCGAGATGCGACTTGAACCGGGCGCCCTCCTCGGTGATCTTGGTGAGATCCTTGAGGCTGAAAATCTGAAAACCGCCGCTGTCGGTGAGGATAGGCCGGTCCCAGTGCATGAAATTATGCAAGCCGCCGAAGCTGCGGATCAGCTCATGACCGGGCCGGATATAGAGATGGTAGGTATTGCCGAGGATGATCTGGGCGCCCAACTCCTTGAGGTTTTCCGGGGTCACCCCCTTGACCGTGGCCTGGGTGCCCACCGGCATGAAGACCGGGGTCTGCACCGTGCCGTGCAGGGTACGCACCTCGCCCCGCCGGGCCGCGCAATCGCTGGATTTACTATGTAGGGTAAAAGGAGAGGTCATCATTGGGCCCACAGGGTGAACAGCTCATCGATGCCCTTGCGGGCCAGGACTGCCATCCGGCCGAAATCCTCGGGCCAGTATGGCTTGCCTTCGGCGGTACACTGGGTTTCCACCCAGCGGCCATCTCCGGTCATGACAAAGTTGGCATCCACCTCGGCCGTGGAATCTTCGGCATAATTGAGATCAAGCAGGGCTTGGCCGTCAACTATACCGGCGCTGATAGCCGCCACCGGCAGGATCTCCGGCATCGTGGCCAAAACCCCTTCCCGGTGCATGCGCTCGATGGCATCCCGCAGGGCAATGGCCGCGCCGGTGATGGAGGCGGTCCGGGTGCCGCCGTCGGCCTTGAGCACATCGCAGTCCACCCGGAGGGTCACCTCGCCCAACTGGGCAAGATCAACCATGATCCGGAGCGAACGGCCCAACAACCGCTGAATCTCATAGGTGCGGCCGGACCTGCCCTTGGCCGCCTCCCGTTGCATGCGGCTGCTGGTCGAACAGGGCAGCATGCCGTACTCCGCCGTGATCCAGCCCTGGCCGGTTCCCCGCAAAAAGGGCGGGACACTGGTTTCCATGGTGATGGCGCAGCACACCTGGGTGCCGCCCATGGTGATGAGCAGCGAGGCATAGGCCTGGGGCTGGAAACCCTTTTCAATAGTGACCGGCCGCAACGCATCCGCAGCCCGTTGATCGTTTCGCATAATGAATTTCCTGAAAAGTAATGAAAGAGGTGCTTGTTTAGATAGTCTCGAAAAAACAGCCCTTCGACAGGCTCAGGCCGAACGGAAATTGTCTTAACACAATGTTATTCCGCTCGTGCTGAGCCTGTCGAAGCACCTGCTTGGAGCGAAGTCAGATTTGCTACAAATCCAGAAAAGTGGTGTCCCGATTCAACACCCTACATCCGTCTTCTTCAATCACCGCCATGTTCTCAAGGCGAATCCCGCCCCAATCCGGGATATACACCCCCGGTTCCACCGTGACCACCATGCCCGCAGTCAGGGGCTTGCGGTTCCGGTAGTTGAGCGAGGGGCCTTCGTGGACGTTCAGCCCCACCCCGTGACCCAAGCCGTGGCCGAACCGCTCGCCCAAGCCCGCCCGTTCGATCACGGACCGGGCGATTTTGTCCACCGCCAGGCCGCTGATCCCGGCGCGCAGGCTATTAAGCCCGGCCAGTTGGGCCTTGCGCACCAAGCGGAAGAGGGCAACCGTTTTATCGTCCGGCGTGCCAAGCACCACGGTGCGGGTCATGTCCGAACAGTAGCCGTCCAGAACAAGGCCCATGTCGATGACAATGGTTTCCCCCGCAGCCAATGGCCGGTCGGAGGGCGTCGCATGGGGCAGGGCCGCATTGGGCCCGCCGGCGACGATGGTTTCGAAACTCGGCCGCTCCGCCCCCTTAAGCCGCATGGTGTTTTCGATGGCGTGCGCCACCTCTTTCTCGGTCTGGCCGGGGCGCAGGGTGGGATAGATCTCCTGAAACACCGCTTCGTTGAGGAGCACTGCCCGCTCGATCCTGACCAGCTCCTCCGCATCCTTTGCCAGCCGCAGTTCCTCGATAAACCCGGTGAGCGGCGCCAGCTCCACCGTGAGACTGTCCGCCAGCTTGGCCAGGGTCAGGGAGGTGGAATGCAAAAAATAATGGCTCTCAAAAGCCAGCCGCTTGATGCGAAGCTTCTTGAGCAGCAGCCGCAGCAGGGGAAACAACCCCCGGGGATAGAGCTTGACCCGAAAACCCGCACCCTCCTGCTCCGCCTGCAAGTGAAACCGGGAGTCGGTGAGCAGGTAGGGGTCGCCCTCGCAGGGGATGAGCAGGACGCCCGCGCTCTCGTTGATCGCATGGTCCCTGGCCGTATAGCCGCTGAGGTACCTGCGGTTTTCCGGCTGGGTAACGAGGATACCGTCGAGCTGGCGCCGCTTGAGGCTGCGCCTGATCCGCTCAAGAACTCCCTGCCTCGGCATGGGCTCAATGCATGAAGTGGACAAAAACCTTGACCCCGAACCGGTAGAGCTTGCCGTGCAACCCTTGAATGGATTGGGTGAGATCGGCCTGCCCGAAATCCACCTGATAGCGGTGCGGCTTGTCGAGCACGGTGAGAAAACCAAAGCACGGCTTGTTGTAGCGCGCCTCCGCCCCGGCGGCATACCAATCCTTGAACCTTTTTTCAACCTCGGGCAGATCCTTGGGATCGGCCTCTGCCACGTCGAGCCAGATTTCTGCTTCCATATTCCCTCCTTGCCTGAAACTGTCTCCCCAGGCTACGGGGCGACCTCCATAACCAGATGGCGTTCAACCAGATCCTTCAGTTGCTGCAGGGCCTTGCCGTACTGTTCGTTGAGCTGGCCTTGAATCCTGGCCCACTCCTCCTGAAACTTGGGGTGCTGGGATGGTTGCAGCTTCATGGCCATGCCGGCCTGCTTGGCCAGATTCTGCTCCATCATGGCCATCTGCTGGGTGAACTGCGCTTCAAGCTGTTCCTTGAGCTGCTCGCCATGCTGCCGGTAGCCATCGAGAATCTTTTTCAACTCCCCCAGGATCTGGAGCAGCTTCCCATCCCCCTGGCCGACCTCAATCAGGCCGTGCATGGCTTTTTCAGCCAGCTCCTGCTTTTCCGGTTCGCGGGCCAGAAAGATATTGCGCAGCAGGGACTGCACCGCCCCTTTCCGCACCGGGCCTGACTCCTTCGGCGGCAAAGCGGTGAGCCTTTCCGCCAGGCCCGTTTCCCCGCGCATGTAAGCGGCCCCGAGGCGCATGCCCTCCTTGAACTGCTCTTCGCCGAGATAGTCGCCTTCCCCGGCACCTTCGGCAGCTATCCGGGCCGCCCGCTCCATCACCATATCCATGGTGCTCTTTATTTCCGCCATGGAAAACAGCCTCCTTGATTTTTCATTTTTCTCCCTGTGCCTTGGGCAAACATACACCAAGGGGCCAGCCATTTCCAGCCCTGTCTTTGGTCAGCGCGGGAAGGCGGCCATGATCCCGCCATCCACCGGCAGGGTGGCGCCGGTGGTGGGGGTCTGTTCGCTGGCGAAAAAAACCACCGCGTTGCCGACATGGTCGGCGTGCACCGTGGTTTTCAGCAGATTGCGCTGGCGGTAATAGTCCTTGAGCCCTTCCGGATCGAGATTGCGGGAGCGCATCCGCTCCGGCCCCACCACATCCCAGAGCCCGGAGGAAACGCCCCCGTCATCGAAGATCGCATCGGCATTGATCATGTTCACCCGCACCCCGAACTCGGCCAGCTCCAGGGCGGCAATCTTGCCCAGTTGGTGCGCCCCGGCCTTGGAGGCGCTGTAGGCGCCAAAGGAGGCGCCCGGAGCAAAGACGTTTTTCGAGCTGTTGATCACGATGGAACCGCCGGTGGTCTGGCGCTTGAAAATCGGGATCGCCCCCTTGATCACCTGAAACACCCCCAGGCAGTTGACCTCCATGACCTGCCGGAAAGCAGCCTCGCTGAGGTCGGCAAGCTTGGCCACATGGGCGATGCCGGCGTTGGGCACCAGGATATCCAGGCCGCCGCATTCCATGACCAACTGCTCCAGGCCGAGCTGCACCGCTTCCTCGCTGGTCACGTCCATGAGCAAGGGAAAAACCATCCGGCTGCCGAAGGTGTCGGCCAGATTATGGCAGACGTTTTCCAGCCGTTCCTGGTTGATATCGGTCATGAAGACTCTGGCCCCGGCCTCCAAGAGCTTGCGGCCGATCCCCATGGCTATGGCCCCGCCCCCGCCGGTCACCAGCGCGGTTCTGCCTTCAAGGGGCTTTGGCTTTGCCTTGCCCAGCTTGGCTTGCTCCAGACCCCAGTATTCCATGTCGAAGATTGAATCCTGCCCGAGTTCGCGGTATGGGCCAAGGGGCGCGCCAGCCAGCTTGGCCGCGATGGTGTGTTCGGCGATGTCCGCGGCGATCCGGGCATCCTTCTCGGTGAACCCGGCGGCGACCACCCCCAACCCTGGCACCAGCACTATCCGCGGCATGGAATCCAGCTTGGTACGGGCGACCTTTTTCGCTGCCGTCTGGGCTGCGAAATACCGGTCATACTCCTCCTGGTATCGGGCGAGTCCGCTGTGCACCGCGGCCTGCGTCTCGTCCTCGTCCAGGCCAGCCGCCTCAAGCCACAGGGGGTAATTCTTGGTCCGGATCACATGGTCCGGGGTGAGCACCCCGCCCGCGAAAAGTTCCTTGGCGTCCGGCCGGGCAAGGGCGGCGAGGATCTCCTGATTCCGCCGGACCGCCAGTTGCATGGTGCGGCGACGCCCCGATTCCTCGACAAAGCTCAATCCCCCCCGCAGAATGGGCAGCACCACAAAGGGCTGCACCAGCCCCGGATCGACGACCGGGCTTGCGGTGGCTCCACCGGTGCGCTTGGCAAGATACGCCTCGGCCCGGCTCACATGGTCTATCATCCGGTCGTAGGCGGTTTTCGCATCCTCGCCAAAGGTGAAGATGCCATGGTTTTTCAAAATGATGCAGTCGATTCCGGGGTTGCGTTCATGGAGTTCGGCCATGGCCAGGGCCAGGGGCAGGCCCGGCATGATGAAGGGCAGAATGCCGATATTGTCGCCCAGGGCCGCGTGCAGATGTTTTTCCGCCTCTTCCCGGTTGGTCAGGGTGACAATGGCGTCGGCATGGGTATGATCGATGAACCGCTGCGGCAGAAAGGCATGCACCAGGGTTTCGATGGAGGGATTGGGCGAACCGGCATCCAGGAGATGGGTGCGGAACTGGTTGACCATCTCGGCATCGCTTAACTCCCCTACCTGCCGCAGCTTGCGCAGATAGGCCAGATCCAGGCCGGGAAAGCCCTGGGGCGCGATGACCCCAAGATCCCAGCCGCTCCCCTTGATAAAGAGGATCTCCTGATCTTCCCCCACCAGATTGGTGATGGAGCATTTCACCGAGGTATTGCCGCCGCCGTGCAGCACAAGATCCTCTTCCGCCCCGAGCAGCCGCGAGGTATAGACCCGAAGGGCGAGTTCCCGTGGGCAGTTGGGATAGGCTCCCACAAAGGCCTGGGCCTCTTTTTCATCATAACGGTTCTTCATACAACACTTTTTCTCCTGAAAAACACCGGCCCATGCGCCGGGAAAAGTTCTCAACGGTTTAATTATTTAATAAAACCTTTACACCAAAAACAACCTAAAAAGTTGACTTTTCTACGTTTTTTGCTTGACACCCCCCTCAGATGGATTACAGAGAAAGGTAGGCTGTATCATACCCCAGTTATTTTCGATCGTGTACCTTTCCTTTTGCTGTGAGGAGTCTTTTTGACGGTATGGCTGTAAATCAGGGAGAAGATACCGTCCAAATCATCAAGGACGCCGTCGACATCGCCGAGATCATCGGCGAGCATGTCTCCCTCAAGCGCGCAGGCACCAACCTCAAGGGGCTCTGCCCCTTTCATTCCGAAAAAACACCGTCCTTCACCGTCAACCCCGACCGTAAGACATACCACTGCTTCGGCTGCGGCGAGGGGGGCGACGTCTTCAGCTTCATGATGAACTTTCACCGCCTGAGTTTTGTCGAAGCGCTGAAGGAGCTGGCCCGCAAATATCAGATCCCCCTGCCGGAAAAGCCGCTGAATCCGCAGGAGCTGGAAAAAGCCCAAAAGCGCGAGGCGCTGCAGAGCGCCAATGAAAAGGCCGCCGAGCTCTTCCACCAGCTCCTGCTTTCCGACCCCGGCGCGCAAAAGGCCCGCGAGTATCTTGACAAACGGGGCATCCCCGAGGCAATCACCAAGGAGTTCCGCCTGGGCTTTGCCCCGGACAGTTGGAATTTTCTCGTCAACGCCCTGCCCAAGCAGAATAGCACCATCGAGGCGGCCAGGGAGGCAGGCCTGATCGTGCCCCGGGAGAAGTCCGGCTTTTATGACCGCTTCCGCAACCGGGTCATGTTTCCCATCATCGGCCTGACCGGCAGGGTCGTCGCCTTTGGCGGCCGCATCCTGGACGATGGCCAGCCCAAGTACATGAACTCGCCGGAATCCCCTGTGTTTGATAAAAGCCGGACCCTCTTCGGCCTCTACCAGAACCGGGAACACATCCGCCAGGCAAAAAACTGCCTGGTGGTTGAAGGCAATTTCGACCTGCTGTCCCTGGCCGTGCATGGGGTGCGCAACGTGGTCGCCCCCCTGGGCACCGCCCTGACCCAAGCCCATGTCCGCTCGCTTAAGGGCTACACCGACGAGGTGATCCTGCTTTTTGACGGCGACCAGGCCGGACTCAAAGCCGCCATGCGCTCGGTTCCGCTTTTCTTGAGCGAACAGGTCACGGCCAGAATCTCCGTGCTGCCCGAAACCCATGATCCGGACACCTTTGTCCGCGAGTTTGGCCGGGAGGGGTTGCACAAACACCTGAAAAGCGCCATGCCCCTGCCGGAGTTTGTTTTTGACAAGCTCGTCGCCCAATACGGCTCGAGCGTGGCGGGCAAGGCCCAGATCGTTGCGGAACTGCAGGAGTTGATCAAGGCCATAGGCGATCAACATCTCCAGCGCACCCTTTTTGTCTCGCATTTCGCCAAAAAACTGGACCTCCCCCCGCAGCAGCTCCTTGCGGGGGTCATTCTCCCCCAGCCAGCCACCACCCAGGCAGCAAAACCCGCGGTCGCCCAGGGCAAGGGCGAGGCCCAGCTTCCCATGAAGCAGCGCCAGCTCCTTGAATTCCTGGTGGCCTACCCGGAACATCTGTCCGCCTTTCTGGAGGCCGGCCTGGAAGAGATCATCATGAACCAGTTCGGCCTGGCCATTCTCCATCTGCTCAAGAGGCAAACGGACTTTTCCGGCGGACCTGAACAGCTCCTTGAGCTTGCCACCGGCCCGGAACGTTCTTTCATCTCCAGACTGCTCATCTCCACGCCCTCGCATCCTGAAGAGATGCGCGAGCAGATGGCCCGGGAAATGCTGCGCTGGCTCTCCTCAACCAGCCTGAAGGCAAAAAAGGAACGGCTTATGAAGCAGATAAGCGAAGCCCAGCACGCCCGGAATGAGCAGCTCCTGATGGAGCTGATGACCCAAAAAATTCAGATGGACGAGGCCCTGCATTCATAGGGCCCGTACTCGTTTTCGACAGCTTTTGTATAAGTTAAAGAGGTGGGGCGAATTAACTTAGGAGGGTAAAAAAGCTATGGCGAGGCATGAGAAATCAACCAAACAACCAGGGATAACCGCGGCCAAGGAAATGGCAAGCGTCCTGCTGGCAGATGAAGTTTTACTTGAAAGCGTGGAGGAAGAGGAAAACGGCTGGTCCGTTGAACGCCCGAATAATCTGACCGCCATTTTTGATCTGGACCTGGACACCGAGGCCGATCTGGAGGAAAGCCTGCATCCGGTGGACCAGGAGGATGACAGCCCCGGCGAAGGGCTGATCACCAAGGCCCGCGATCTTTCCGGCAACCAACTGGATCCGGTCAAGGCATATCTCCAGGAAATGGGTTCCGTCGGCCTGCTTTCCTCGGAGGCGGAAACCGAGATCGCCAAGAAAATCGAAGACGGGGAAAAACTGATCCAGGATACCCTCCTGACCGCGCCGCTGGCCATTGAATACCTGCGCGAGGTGGCGGACAAGATGCTGGCCGGGAAACGGAGCATCGCCGATATCCTGCGCGGCCTGGATGAAACAAACAATCAGGTCAATGAAGAAAAAAAGGAGCATTTCCTCTGGCAGATCAGCGAGGCGCACCGGCTCAACGAAGAGCTTTCGGCCTTCCGCCTCGACCTGCTCGCCCCCGCGACAACCAAGAGTGAAGCCCAGAAGATCAGGATCCGCACCAAACGCAACACCAAGGCGATCGCCAAACTTTTCGAGCACGACCGCTTGAGCGCCAAGCATCTCTCCACCATCATCGCCCGGCTGCGCAAACAAGGGGTCAAACTTACCCCCCCCGCCCAAATCAGGGAAGATGCGGCCAAGTACCCCCTCTTTCTGCAGGGATGCATCAAAACCCATGGCATCGACCATGAATCGTTGGTTGCCTTGCTGTCGGAAATCACCGCTGGCGAAAAAGCCAGCCGCGAGTCAAAAAACGCCCTGGTGCAGGCCAACCTGCGTCTCGTGGTCAGCGTGGCGAAAAAGTATGCCAACCGGGGGCTGCAACTGCTCGACCTCATCCAGGAAGGCAACATCGGCCTGATGAAGGCCGTGGAAAAATTCGAATACCGGAGGGGCTACAAGTTCAGCACCTATGCCACCTGGTGGATCAGGCAGGCCATCACCCGGGCCATTGCCGACCAGGGCCGCACCATCCGCATCCCGGTGCACATGATCGACACCATCAACCGCCTCCTCAAGGGCGCCAAGGATTTCCTGCGGGAAACAGGGAGGGAACCCACCCCCGAGGAAATGGCCGAACGGCTCGATATTGACCTGAGCAAGGTCAAAAACATCCTGAAGATCGCCAAGGAGCCCCTCTCTCTGGACACCCCCATCGGCAGCAGCGAGGACAGCTATCTTTCCGATTTCATCGAGGATGTGGACTCGCTCTCGCCGGACGAGGCAACCGCCATGGAAAGCCTGCGGGAGAATCTCCGCAACGTCCTGCGCACCCTCTCTCCGCGCGAGGAGCTGGTCCTGCGCATGCGTTTCGGCATCGACACCTCGGTTGACCTGACCCTGGAGGAGGTTGGCGACAACTTCGCCGTAACCAGGGAGCGGATCCGCCAGATCGAAGCCAAGGCGTTGAAAAAACTCAAACACCCCACCCGGCGCAATCTGCTCTTCGCCTTTTATAACGATTAGCCGGCTTATACACCAAAAAAACAGGACCGCCTCTGCCGGAGGTCCTGTTTTTTTGGTGCCAACACCTGACAATTAATTTACCCTGAACTCAACCTCTCCTGAATTTTCGAGACGTTGCCAGGACTTCAAACACTCCCCTTCTCTTCCGTGCGATCTTGCTGATATGGACACCAGACCCCAGTGGCTCACCCTCGCCTTTACCCCGGGGCTCGGCCCAACCACCCTCAAGAAACTTGTCGAACGGTTCGGCTCCGCCCGGCAGATTCTCGCGGCCAGCCGCAAGGCGCTTGAGGAATGCGGTTTTTTGCGCAAAGACTCCCTTGCCGCGCTGTGCGGCCAGAGGACCATTGCCGTGGCCGCAGCGGACAAAGAGCTTCGTCTGGCGGAAAAAGCAGGGACCACATTGCTCTGCTGGGACGATCCGTTCTTTCCTCCCCTGCTCAAGGAAATACACGACCCGCCGGTGATTCTCCATGTCCTGGGAAATCCGCAACTCCTGAGCGGTCCGGGCATCGCCATGGTCGGAGCCCGGGCGGCCTCCTCGTACGGATTGCAGGTGGCGGAGCGGCTGGCCACGGAGCTGGCCCGCCACGATCTGGTCATCACCAGCGGCTTTGCCCTGGGGATAGACACCGCCGCCCACCGGGGAGCACTGGCGGCAGAGGGCAAGACCATCGCGGTCATGGGTTGCGGCCTGGACATCGTCTATCCCAGCCAAAACAAGAAGCTCCATGCGCAGATCGCCGCCCACGGCGCGATCATCAGCGAGACTCCCCTGGGAACCCTGCCGGAAGGGTTTCGCTTTCCCGCCCGGAATCGGATTATCAGCGGGTTGTCGCTGGGCGTCGTGGTGGTGGAAGCCGCCCACCGGTCCGGCACCCTGATCACCGCGCACCAGGCGCTTGAACAGGGAAGGGATGTTTTTGCCATCCCCGGCAGGATCGATTCCCCGAAAAGCGAAGGCTGCCACCGCCTGATCCAGGAAGGCGCCAAGCTCGTACACAGCGCGGCCGATATTACCGGAGAATTGGCCCTGCGCACCCAGATCTTCCCTCCGCAAACAAGGGTGCAAGCACCGCCAATGCCCCCCGAAGAGGGCAAGGTCTTCTCCCTGCTTGAGGTGTACCCCCGAAACATCGAAGAGATTATCCTGGCGGCGCAACTGCCATCGCACAGGATAAGCGAGATCCTCCTGCACCTCGAACTCCGGGGGCTGGTGGCATCTTTACCGGGCAAACAGTACCAAAGGCTTGCGGAACCACATTCGTCCAGTGTATAAGGCCCCTAGAGAAAGGGACGCATCTGCGCCAGCTTAACACAAACGCACAGGACACCATGTCACAATCGCTTATCATTGTTGAATCTCCGGCCAAAGCCCGGACCTTGCAGAAATATCTCGGCAAAAACTTTACCGTCAAGGCATCGGTGGGCCATATCATCGACCTGCCGGTTACAACCCTGGGCGTTGACATCGCCAATGATTTCGCCCCCCAATACGTAACGATCCGGGGCAAGGGAAAAATCATCAGCGACCTGAAAAGCGCGGCGGAAAAGGCCGACACGATCTACCTGGCCCCTGATCCGGACCGCGAGGGGGAGGCCATTGCCCACCATATCGCCGAAATCCTGCAATCCACGCACAAGCCCATCCACCGAGTTCTCTTCCACGAACTCACCAAAAAAGCGATCCTCGCCGCCATCGACCAGGCAAGCGAGGTCAACCAGCAGCGCTTCGAAGCCCAGCAGACCCGCCGGATCCTGGACCGGTTGGTGGGCTATCAGATATCCCCTCTGCTGTGGGACAAGGTCCGCCGGGGCTTGAGCGCGGGCAGGGTGCAGTCGGTCGCGGTCCGCATGGTCTGCGAGCGCGAGCAGGCCATCGAGGCCTTTGTTTCGGAAGAGTACTGGTCCATCCACACCACCCTGGAAGGAAAAACGCCGCCGCCCTTTGTCGCTCAGCTCGACCAGGCGTACGGCAAGAAGATCGACCTCAAGAAAAACAAGATCGGCACCGATGGTGAGGCGCAGGCCATTGTCGCTGCCGTGCGGGACGCTTCTTTTCTGGTGGAGAGCCTGGAGAAGAAAAAGAAAAAACGCAACCCGAGCCCGCCCTTCATCACCAGCACCATGCAGATGGACGCCAACCGCAAGCTCCGCTTTTCCGCGAAAAAGACCATGACCCTGGCCCAGCGGCTCTATGAGGGCATCGAATTGGGCGCCGAAGGCCCCACCGGCCTGATCACCTACATGCGGACCGACTCCACCCGGATCAGCAACGAGGCCCTGGAAGAGGCCCGGGGGTATATCTCCGAAACATTTGGGGAACCGTTCCTCCCTGCCAAGCCGAACATCTTCAAGACCAGCAAATCCGCCCAGGACGCCCACGAAGCCATCCGGCCCACCGACGTGCGCAACACTCCGGAGAAACTTGCGCCCTTTCTGGAAAAAGACATGCTGGCCCTCTACTCCCTGATCTGGAAACGCTTTCTCGCCTGCCAGATGGCCCCGGCGGAGTATGACCAAACCACCATCACCCTGACCGCGGCCCGCGACTTTGTTTTTAAAACCGTGGGCTCCATCATGCGTTTTCAGGGTTTCATGGCCCTGTACGAAGAGGCGGTGGATGAAAGCGCTTCTCCTGGAGATGGCGCGGAAGGCGACAATGCCGCCCTGCCGGACCTGAAAAAAGGCGAGACCGTCTCCCTCCTGAGCATCGAGCCCAAGCAGCATTTCACCCAGCCTCCTCCCCGGTATACAGAGGCGACCCTGGTGAAAGCCCTGGAGGAAAACGGGGTTGGCCGGCCCTCCACCTATGCTTCCATCCTTTCCACCATCCAGGAGAAGGAATACGCCCTCCTGGCCCAACGAAAATTCATGCCCACGGACCTGGGCAAGCTGGTCAACGAACTGCTTGTCGCCCATTTCCCCGATATTCTGGACATAGAATTCACCGCCTCCATGGAGGAAAAGCTCGATGAGGTGGAGGCTGGAAACAGCCAGTGGCTGAAGGTATTGCAGGATTTTTACGGTCCGTTCAGCAAAACGCTGGACGCCGCCAAGGAGGAGATGAAATCAATCAAGAAAACAGCCATCCCCACCGACCTGCCCTGTCCGCTCTGTGACGGGAAAATGGTGATCAAGTGGGGGAAAAACGGCGAATTTCTTGCCTGCGAGAAGTATCCGGAATGCAAACACACCCAGGATTTTACCAGAAACGACGAGGGCAAGATCGTGCCCGTGGAGAGAGAGCAGCCAGCCGACTCAGGCGAGCTCTGTGAAAAATGCGGCAAGCCCATGGTTTTCAAGAATGGGCGCTACGGCAAGTTCCTGGCCTGTTCCGGCTATCCGGCCTGCAAGAACATCCGCGCCACCACCACCGGGGTCCCTTGTCCGGAGCCAGGATGCACCGGAGAACTCATCCAGAAGATATCCAAGCGCGGCAAGATCTTTTACAGTTGCAACCAATATCCCAAGTGCTCTTTCGCCCTCTGGGACAGGCCGGTCAATGAGCCGTGCCCGCAGTGCGGCTCCACCTATCTGCTTGAGCGGGAGACGAAAAAAAGCGGCCTGCAACTGCATTGCCCGAACAAGGAATGCGGGTACACGAAGAAGATCGGCGAGGAAGAATAAGAGGGAGTTACAGCTTGCCCTGGATCAAATAGGCGGTGTAGCCGACAAGCTCATAGAGCATCCCGTAGGTATCCTCCAAGCCGTCGCTGGAAGGGATGAAACTTTCCCTGGTTATGGGCCTGTTGTCCCGCG
>Ga0310040_1001066_pt1 | contig 21515 bp, 30 predicted proteins | sample EPASupsiteHSE623_FD_200237 | JGI IMG/M metagenome (GOLD analysis project Ga0310040, IMG submission 200237) | Bioremediated contaminated groundwater from EPA Superfund site, New Mexico - Sample HSE6-23 (v2) (version 2) | ecosystem: Environmental > Aquatic > Deep subsurface > Groundwater >... | reverse complement strand
AATTTCGGCTGATTTCTTCTCGTTCGGATAGATTTAATCTGTTGTACGTTTTCATCGCAACTCCTTTCTTCTGCTATTTTAGCAGATTAAAGTGTTGCGTTAGGCTCTTGAAGCAACTGTGTCCCCGGGATTGAAGAATGACGGAGCAGGAAACACGAGGCACTACTAAGAAAAAGCTCGCTTTGTATAGGTTCTACGGCCGGAATTAATCCCGTTAAGTTGAAGCACGAAGGATGGATTTAAAATTTCCCAATTAATATCTTATATGAACAATACATAATAGGTATGATTATCTTTATGAAAGGAATACGTTTTTTTGCGACAGGAGCATTCTTTGTTTATTGCGTTATTTCTTTTATCCGGCCGGCTTTTGCCGGGGAAGAGAATACGGATGTGATAGTGGTGCGTAAAAGCGCCGGGGGGATTTACAGCATCGGCAGCGAAGATATTTCTTATTTCGCTCCCGGGCAGTCCGCCCTGGGAGTCACCGGATTGTTGCCTCTGGAGAGCGATTTTAAGGGCGCCGGCGGTGACGGCCAGGCGGATTTTTCTTTGCGGGGGGGAGGTTTCGAGTCCTTGGCGGTCACCGTGGACGGCCAAAGGATAAACGACCCGCAGACAGGACATTATACCTGCGATATTCCGCTTACCGCGGCCGACATCGAGCGCCTGGATCTGACGGGGCCTGCGGAGCAGACTGCCGGAGGCGCTGTTTCCGGCGGAATGGATTTCCGCCGCCGCCTGCCGCTGGAAAATGAGAACAGGGTCGCGGGTTCTTTCGGGAGCCACGCTTTGTCATCGGGAGCCTTCAGCTTCACGCGCGGCAACGGCGAATCCGGGGCGCGCGTCTCGGTATTGAAAAGGCGTTCTTCCGGATTCCGCGAAGATACCGCTTTCGAGAATAATATCGTGACTTTCTCCGGGCTTTTGCGCGGGGACAATACGGCCCTTAAAGCCGACTGGGGCTACCAGGATAAATATTTCGGCGCCTACGATTTCTATACCCCGGGAAAAGGCTATCTCTCCGACGAGCGCACGCGCACGCACCTGGCGGATGTTTCCTTTGCGCTGGAGAAAGAGAATATGAGCGTTAAGCCGTCTTTTCTCTGGCGCAGGCATTACGATACATTTCAGCTTGACCGTACCAAATTGCGCAGCACTTATCTTAACCATCATCGCACGGACATCCTGCGGCCGGGGATGGAATTCAGTCTGGCAGGGGCTAACGGCGGGAAATTCTCTTCCGGGGCGGAATACAATTCGGAACGGATAGTTTCGCAAAGCCTCGGTAATCACAACCGGGAAATACCGGCGTTCTGGATGACGCTCGACTCCGCGCCGCTGGGTGATTTCTCGGCATCAGCCAAGGCCAGAGTCGACTCTCCGGATAAGGGAGACGATATCCTTTCCACAGGTTTCAATCTCGCTTACGCCTTGTCCGGGATATATTCGCTTAAAGGCGCGGTTTCCGTTGACGGCAGACTGCCGAGTTTCACGGAATTGTATTATCTCGATCCCACTACCGCCGGCAGCGAGAATCTCAAGTCTCCGCGTTCAGTGACTTATGAAGCGGCCCTGGAGAGGTCGGTTACCGGGTTCAACTGGCAGGCGGGCGTCTTTTACCGCAGTGAGAAAGACACGATAGATTGGATAAAACGTAGTTCCGGCCAGTCCGTCTGGCAGGCGGAAAACCTTTCCCGCCTGGATACGTCCGGTCTGGAAGGCCGTTTTCGCGCCGCTCTCTCGGAGATCTGCGCTTTGTCCTGGGATTACGCTTACGCGGTGAGAATGAAACACGAACCCGGCATAATTTATAAATACGGGCCCGGCTATACCAGGCATCTTTCCAATGCGCTTCTCGATCTCGTTTTGCCTTCCGGCACGCAGACATTCGCGCTGAAATATACCAAGAAACCCGGAAGAGATCCCTGGATCACCGCGGATGTGATCCTGCGCCGCCGGCTCAATAAGCAGGCGACATTGTTTTGTTCTGTTTCCAATCTGTTCAACAGCGAATACCAGGATATAGAAGGAGTGCCGCGTCCGGGGCGCTGGATCGAGGCCGGCTGCGAGGTGATTTGGTAATTATGGAAAGAAGGTGCGCGATGAAGAAAACTGCGATCGACTGCGGAGCCTTGCTGGAAAAAGTAAGGAAGGAATCTCCCGTAGTTCATCATTTGACCAATTGGGTCACTATCTACGACTGCGCGCAGGTGGTGAAGACTTTCGGCGCTTCCCCGGTAATGGCCCATGCCGCGGAAGAGGCGGCCGATATGGCGGATATCGCTTCCGCTTTGGTGCTGAACATCGGCACGATCAGCGCGCAGATGCTGGAAGCGATGAAGATCGCCTGTTTTGCGGCCAATAAGAAAGGCATCCCGGTAATACTCGATTGTTGCGGGGCAGGAGCGACGGCGTTCAGGGACGCGAGTTGTTTTGAACTCTTGGATAAAGGCCGCGTGGATATCGTCAAAGGAAATGCCTCCGAGATCGCCAGGATGGCCGGCGAGGACGCGCGCACCAAGGGTGTCGATTCCCTGGACGACGGTAAAGACGCTGCGCGGACTGCGCAAAAACTGGCCTTGCGGCGTAATTGCGCGGTGGTGGTCACCGGTAAAGAAGATGTCGTCACCGACGGCCGCAGGGTGTTCATAATAAAAAACGGTAATGAAATGATGGTCAAGGTGGTCGGCACAGGCTGTATGGCGGCCTCGGTGATCGCTACGTTCGCGGCGGTGGAAAAAGACTACGCGCTTGCCGCGGCCTGCGGGCTGGTTTGTTTTGAGGTGGCGGCGGAACTGGCGGCAAAACAATCTAAAGGCCCGGGGAGTTTTAAAGAGGGGCTCTTTGACCGCCTTTATCTGCTGGAAAAGAATATTGTGCGTGATTTACAGCAGGTTTATACGGTAGATACAGCGAGCGGAGGAAAAAATGCGTGACCGCCTTTTTTCTGTGAATAAACGGTTGTCAGCGTTAATGATGTTCTTTATGGTTTCCTTTCCGTTGTATAGTTATGCCAATGCCGGCTTACCGATGATATTTATAACTTTTCCTTATATGCTTTTGGCGTTTATCCCGATATTCCTTATCGAGGGCGTTGTTTACGAAAAAAGGCTGAATATGAGTTACGGTAGTTCGTTCTCCGTCTCATTTCTGGCAAATCTTCTTTCCACCCTTATCGGTTTTCCTCTGGCCTGGCTGTTGTCGCTGGTAGTGGAAATATTGTTGGCGTTGTCGTTATCTCAACAGGGGCCAACGGGAACGGTCTCGAAAATACTCTTAACTGTTTTAGGACCGGCCTGGCTCGCGCCGCCGATAGAAACAGCGGATCAGTGGTATGTTTCCATAGCTGCATTCTTTGGCCTGATCCCGGCCTACTTTATTTCGGTATGGATGGAGTTGTTCGTGGCACGCAGGTGTTTCGATGAAGTTGATATCAAAGAAGTCAAGAAGGCCGTAAGGGCGGCCAATCTCCTGACTTACGGGATCCTCGGCGCGGTTTGCCTGATCTTAGCGTTAGTGACTAAATTATTGTATAAATAAGCCGGTTAAAATTGTAGGCCTTATTAGAGGCAGTGGTGAGGAGGCGGAAATGAAGACTCTTGAATTGTTGAAGTCCAGAAAAAGCGTCCGGGCGTATCAGGATAAAACGGTATCTAAAGAAGATCTGGAACAATTGGTGGACGCGGCAAGGCTCGCGGCTACCGCCCGTAACGTCCAGCCCTGGGAATTTGTGGTGATCACCGAAGCAAAGACGCTTAAAGAACTGGCTGCTTTGGCGGAGAACGGCAGGTTTCTCTCGGAAGCGAAGGCCGGCATCGCGGTGTTCTGCGGCGACACCAAATATTATCTTGAGGACGGCTGCGCCGCCACGGAGAATATCCTTGTCGCCGCGGCTACGCTCGGCATCGGCTCCTGCTGGGTGGCGGGGGATAAAAAGCCTTACGTTACGGAGGTCGCCGGTTTGCTCGGTGTTCCCGCGCAATACAAATTAGTCAGCCTGGTCGCCCTGGGGTATGAGAAAGACGATAACCCGTCTGATCGCGCGCCTAAACGGCCGTTAAAAGAAGTCCTGCATTGGGAGAAGTTTTAATTAAAAACAGGTTCTGGGTTTTGGGTTCTCGGTTCTGGGAAAAGCAAGAAAAACGTGCCTTAAACTAATGGGCTCAAAACGATACCTGGTATCGCTTATCCTTAGTACCACAGAAGTTTACGTCATAAGTGTCCCTGAGAGGCAACATTACACGGCACTATTTTATACGGGTATTTGTGCGATAAGGCGGATGTTTCTAACTAACAGGAATTTTAAGCGTAAGATAGAAGGAAAGTCCCGCTAAGCGGTTTCCGCAGTGAAGCAGGGAATATTCAAGCGGCACGATAGGGATTAAAACTGGTGCGGAAGGAGGGAGTTGAACCCTCATACCTCGCGGCACAGGCTTCTGAGACCTGCGTGTCTGCCATTCCACCACTTCCGCATTACAAGGGAAATAGTATATTCCAGCCTTTCGGGTTTGTCAATAATCATTGTCCAAGTTTCCTTTTATTGTTATAATATTTTCCCTCGAAAAGAATGATCAACTTAGAGATCGCTTTTTATAATAACGGAGTTTGAGAATATGTTGTTTGAGTCTTTTAAAATTACCGGCCTGGCTATGACGCAGATTTTTCTGCTTGGCGGTATAGGTTATCTGCTGGTGCGTAAGAATGTGCTGGGTGATTCCTGCCTGGTGACTCTTAGCCGTTTGAGTATGGATGTGACTTTGCCGTTGATGATCTTTGTCCAGATCAGCAGGGAATTCAAGTTCAGCCTTTACCCGGACTGGTGGGTGTTCCCGTTGATGAGCCTGGCGGTAACGATAGCGGGCGCGCTGGCGGCGGTCTTATTCCTGCCGTTTGTCGGCAAGGACAGAAGGCACCGGCTGGAATTCGTCAGTCTGGCCGCCTTTCAGAATTCCGGTTATCTGCCTCTGGCGTTGATCGCGGCGATGATGCCGTTGGAACAGGCGCGTCCGTTATTCATTTATACGTTCCTTTTTTTGATGGGATTCAATCTCTTGATCTGGTCTTTCGGGGTCTATATGCTCGCTCACTCCAGGGAGAGGAAGTTCGCCTTGGCGAGCCTGTTCAGCGCGCCGGTCATCGCCACCTTGTCCGGCCTGTTTGTCGTGGCTTGCGGGATCAACCGTTTTCTGCCGGATTTCCTGATGAACCCCCTGAAGATGACAGGGGATTGCACTCTGCCGCTGGCGTTGTTCGTGGTCGGAGGCGGCCTGGCGCGCATAAAACTGGGTAATTACGAAGGTTCCGGGCAGGTGGCGCTGCTTTGTTTGTTAAAACTGCTCATCCTGCCGCTGGCTGGCCTGGCCCTGGTGGGGTTTTTTAAGATCCCTTATTTGATGGGCCTGCTGCTGGTGATGCAGTTGGCGATGCCGCCGGCGACATCGCTCTCCGTGATCGTGATGACCGGCAACAGCCGGGACCTTTTGATCAGCCGCGGCATATTCTTCGGCCATCTGGCGAGCCTGTTGACTATACCGGTAATATTAAGTTTGTATTTCGCTTTCTACATGATAAAATGACTGAGAATATAACCAAAAATCATAAGGCTTACAGGGATTACGAAATACTCGAAAAACTGGAAGCCGGCATAGAATTGAAGGGCAGCGAGGTCAAGTCCCTGCGTATGGGCAAGATCAACCTCGACGACAGTTTCGCGCGCATAGACGGCGGGCAGATGATACTTTATAATATGCATATTAGCCCGTACGCCGAAGCCAGTTATCTGAACGTCGAGCCCGCCAGGCAGAGGCGCCTGCTGATACATAAGCGGGAACTGCTTGCCTGGGCCGACAAGACCAGCCGCCGCGGCCTGACGATCATTCCGACCAGGGCTTATTTTAACGCGCGCGGTTTCGCCAAACTGGAACTGGGGCTCTGCAAAGGCAAGAAGCTGCACGACCGCAGGGACGATATCAAGAAACGCGAGACGGACAGGGAATTGAAACGGGTCTTAAAGAGCCGGCGGCGCTAAGGCCGATAATATGTTATAATTTATAAAGGGGGTGAAAGGGTTCGACTTAAGGCAGTCGGGTAAGGATAGCATGCCGCGGAGGCAAGGTTGGCCGCGTAAAACAACCCTTGCAAAACACAAACGCTAGCAACAATAGGATCAGTGCGTTGAATCCCATCAATTCCATGGCACCAGTAATGATGCCCATGGGAGCGATGGTCCCAGTCGCGTTTAATTAATTAAACGCGCCTCTCTTTAGGCTCTGTCTGCGGCCTATCTGAGAGCCTTAGCAGGCTGGCCCGGTTTTGCGCTCCCGGGAATCGGGTGAGATGAGGGAGATACGGTTTTTCCGGTCGTGTTTATCCGGACGGGAAAGCTGAAGCGTAAAAGATAAACTAAGCATGTAGCGATTTTTACTGGATTACTTAAGGACGCCGGTTCAATTCCGGCCACCTCCACCATACGATGAGTTCATCACAGGATCCCTTTAAGCCTGCCGCTGGAAAAACAACCGCGCGCGGACGGACGCTTTTACTGGTCTGTCTTTTGCTGCCGGTCATCTTTTATTCCGGCTGCGCCGGAGTGCCCCGCAAAGAAAAAGCCGCGGTTTGCCGGATCTCCGGAGTGGATTACGTGCCGCTGGTTTCCGTGTGCGCTCCCGCCGGTGTCAGAACGGAGTACGACGCCTTTTCCGGTAAAACCCGCCTCTTCAAAAATAGACACGAAGTCGTGCTGCGCAGCGGGGACGATGTTATGCTTTTTGACGGCGAACTCCGGCATCTTCAACGCCCTTTGCAGGTTTACCGCGGTTCTCCGGTGATCGCTTCCTGCTGCGTTGACTCGCTGCTGGCTTCGTTCGGTTACGCGGGAACCGCCGTAACGCAAAAAACCCCGGTTTTTCACGGTATAAAGAAAGTGGTCATCGACGCCGGGCACGGCGGGTACGATCCCGGGGCAATGGGCAGGAACGGCCTGAAGGAAAAAACGGTCACCCTGGATATCTCCAAGCGGCTGGCGGTGATAATGCGCGGCGCCGGCGTCAAGGTGGTAATGACCCGTTCCATAGACGTTTTCGTGCCCCTGGAACAGCGCGTCAAGATCGCCAATGAATCGGGCGCCGATCTGTTCATCAGCGTGCATATCAATGCCAGCAGGCAGCGCAGCCTGAACGGTTTCGAAGTATATTATGTCTCGCCGCAGGTCAACGATTATAAGCGCGCCAAGGAAGCGGCCGGGGAGTATACACTGCGCCTGGAGGACGGGCAGGCCGCGGATGTTCCTTACGAGGCGAAGCGGATACTCTGGGATATGTTTTATTCTTACAGCCGCGCGGAATCCTCCGTTTTAGCCGGACATATCTGTAGCAAGATCGCCGGAGAGATGCAGATGAAAATACTCGGCGTCAAGAACGCCCGTTTTCACGTGCTGCGGGGCGCGAATATGCCGGCGGTATTGATCGAAGCCGGGTTCGTTTCCAATCCCTCGGAAGAGGCGCAATTGAGGAATTCCCGTTACCGCCAGAGACTGGCGGAATGTATCGCGCGCGGGCTGGAGAGTTATACTGTTGAAACAATGGCCTGTTCGGAATGAAGGCCGGTCTCGAAAGGAAGACAACTTGAAAAAAGCCATAGGAGTTTTCGATTCCGGAGTGGGAGGGTTGACGGTGGTCAAGGAACTTTCGCGCCAGCTGCCCGCCGAGGACATAATATATTTCGGCGATATCGCGCGCGTGCCTTACGGCATAAAGTCGCAGGAGACGGTGATCAGGTTCTCGATAGAGAATACGCTTTTTCTGCTTAAACAGGACGTGAAACTGATCTGTATCGCCTGTAATACGGTCTCCAGCCTCGCGCTGCCGGTGATCAGGCATCATTTCCGGGTTCCTATCGTGGGCGTGATCTCTCCCGGAGTCAGGGAGGCGGTCTACGCCACGCGCAACAAACGCATCGGGGTCATCGGCACGGCCGGCACCATAAAGAGCCGCGCTTACGAGAAAGAGATCAAACAATTGGATCCGGCGGTCAAAGTTACGGCGCTGGCCTGCCCGCTTTTCGTGCCTTTCGTGGAAGAGGGCTGGCTGGACGGCGAAGTGGTGGAGAAAGTCGTCCGGCATTATATGCAGCCTTTGAAAAAAGCGGGCGTGGATACCGTGGTCCTGGGATGCACGCATTATCCTCTTTTGAAACCGATGTTGAAAAAAGTGCTCGGCCCGGAAGTGACCTTGATAGATTCCGCCAAACAGGTGGCGATAGAAGTGAAAAAGATCCTGGCCGCGGAAAACCAGCTTAACGCCGGGGCTGAAAAAGGCAGGGCCAGGTTTTTCGTCAGCGACAATCCGCAGTGGTTCAGCAGCCTGGCTAAACGTTTCCTGGGTAAGCCGGTCCGGGACGTCAGTAAAGCGGTCACTTTTTAATCGAGAGAAGAAATCCTATGTATAAGATAAAAGTCGAAGGCCATTTCAGTTCAGCGCATAATCTGCGCGGATATAAAGGCAAGTGCGAGTCTCTGCACGGGCATAACTGGAAAGTGGAAGCGGCGGTCACTTCCGCGGAGTTGGACGGCTGCGGTATGGTTATGGATTTTAAGACCCTGAAACAGGAACTCGAGAAACAGCTTTCCGCGCTCGACCATAAATATCTGAATGAACTGCCTTATTTCAGCGAGGTCAATCCCACTTCGGAGAATATCGCCAGGTATCTTTATCTGGCTTTGAAGAAGCAGGTGCCGGGTTTGAGTTCGGTGCGTGTCTGGGAATCGGAGAATTCCTCGGCTACGTATTATGAGTAAGAAACGCGCGGTAATACTGCTTTCCGGCGGGATGGATTCGGCGGTCACGCTTTACCTTGCGCTCCAGCGTGGTTTCGAGTGCCTTTGTTTGAGTTTTGATTACGGCCAGCGTCATTCGCGTGAGACCGCTGCCGCAAGGAAGCTGGCCAGGGCCGCGGGATGCGCCTTGCGGACCGTCCGGCTGCGGCTTTCCGATAAAGGTTCCGCGCTTCTGCGCGGTAACGCTTCTTTGACGCGCGGCCTAAGGAAAAACGGCAGCGAGATCCCGGCGACCTATGTGCCGGCAAGGAACATCGTGTTTCTAAGCTGCGCTCTTTCGATCGCGGAAGCGGAAGGAGCGGGCGATATTTTTATCGGCGCGCACGACCAGGATTACAGCGGGTACCCGGATTGCCGCCCGGAATTCTTCGCGGCTTTCCAGGCGGCGGCGGACCTGGGGACCAAGGCCGGGTGCGAAGGCAGGCCGGTGCGGTTCAACGCGCCTCTTTTGGGGATGAGCAAGAAAGATATAGTTTTGCTCGGCGCCGGGCTCGGCGTCCCGTTCAATCTCACTTGGTCGTGTTACCGGGGAGACAAAAAGCCCTGCGGTAAATGCGAGAGCTGCCTTTACCGCGCGAAAGGTTTCGCGGAAGCGGGAATCGCGGACGGGGCATTGGTATAAAAACTGGTTCTGGGTACTGGGTTCTAGGTTCTGGGAAGAACAAAAAGCCGGTATTGAGTTCTTGGTAAATTTAGTTAGCGAATATTTTAAATAGCTTCTCCCAGAACCCAACACCCAAAACCCAGCACCTTTGTTTTAACCTGCGGAGGATCAAATGGGCGGAAAAATCGCGGAAGTCTTTGACAGCGTGCAGGGAGAGGGTATTTATCTCGGCGAGCGGCAGTTGTTCGTGCGTTTCTACGGTTGTAACCTGCATTGTAAATACTGCGACACCCGGATGGATTCTTTCCTTGAATACGAACCGGAAGAGCTGTTCCTGGAATTGCAGCTTTACCCGAAAGGTTACCATTCCGTATCTTTTACCGGCGGGGAGCCGTTGATGCAGTATGATTTTCTGAAGTCGGTAATGAAACTTAACCATATGGCCGGCCTGGTCAACTACCTGGAGACTAACGGCACGCTGCCGGACGCTTTCGGGGAAGTGAGCGATTTTGTGGATATCGTTTCTATGGATATAAAACTGCCCAGCTCCACCGGACAGCAGGACTTCTGGAAGGAGCATAAGCGTTTTCTCTCCTTAGCCGACAAAAAAGACGTTTTTCTGAAGGCGGTGATCTGCGAGAACACGCTGGAAACCGATATGGTAAAGGCGATAGATCTGTTGAAGAGCGCGAACCGTTCGCACACGCTGGTATTGCAGCCAGACAGCAGCGTCGCGGCCGGCAGGCTGGACGAAAAAATGGAGAAATTCAAGGCAATCTGCACCGCCAGCGGGATTATTTCCTGCGTCATACCGCAGGTGCATAAGAACGCGGGGATAAAATAATGAAGAAGGACGGTTTGGGGAGTTACGAGGGCCTGCAGGAGAATGTCCGGCGGTTAAAGACCCCGGAAATAGAAGCCTGGGAGAACAAGTATCCGGAAAAGGTCTATACCGTGCAGTTGGATATTCCGGAATTCACCTGTATCTGTCCGAAAACGGGGCTGCCGGATTTCGCGGTGATCCGCATAGAATATTCGCCGAAGAAATTCTGCGTGGAATTGAAGTCGTTCAAGATGTACACGATCTTCTACCGTAATATCGGCATATTCCATGAACATTTGATAAACCGGATATTGGACGATTTTACCGCGGCCTGCAAGCCGCGCTGGGCCAGGATCTCCGCGCAGTTCAATCCGCGCGGCGGGATTACCACCAGCGTTACTGCCGAATACGGGCGGAAAGGCGCGTGATCCTGCCGATGAGGAAGATTACGGCGAAAAAGATCGGCGATACGGTGGCGGAATTGTGCGGCCGCGCCAATATTTTATTGAGGCCGGACGTGCTCGCCGTTCTGCGCTCGGCGCGCAAAAAAGAAAAAAACAGGCTGGCCGCCTCGGCGCTGGAGGCGATACTGCAGAACGCGCGCGTTGCCGCTGAAGAAGGAATGCCGATCTGCCAGGACACCGGGCTGCCTTATGTCTTTCTGGAGATAGGGCAGGGCGTTTGCATAACCGGTGGAGGACTCTCCGCGGCCGTCAACGACGGTGTCAAGCGCGGCTACGGCGCCGCCTGCTGCAGGGAATCCGTGGTGTTGCATCCGCTCTCGCGCGGCAGGAGCGCTTATACGCCGGCGGTGATACATACGGAAATAGTGCCTTCGGATAAGATCCGCGTTACCGTATTCCCGAAAGGTTTCGGTTCGGAAAACAAGACAAAACTGAAGATGTTCAGGCCCACCGAGGATATTAGCGCGGTGGCCGGCTTTATCGTCTCCTGCGTGGCTGAAGCGGGAGCGGACGCCTGCCCTCCGTATATGATCGGCTGCGGTATCGGCGGAGGCGCAGACCAGGCCTGTTTATTGGCGAAGAAAGCGTTATTGCGGGATGTGCGTAAGCGCAGTCCGGATCCGGTATTGCGAAAACTTGAGGATCGGGTATTGCGGGAAGTGAATCGTCTCGGCATCGGCCCGATGGGGCTGGGCGGAAAATGCACTGCCTTGGCGGTGAACATAGAATCTTCTCCCACGCATATCGCCGGCCTGCCGGTGGCGGTGAACATCAGCTGCCACGCCTTGAGAAGCGCTGCGGCGGTGATTTAGAGGCGCGCGATAAAAGAATGAAAACACTGCACACACCTCTATCAAAAGATAAACTCGCCGGACTTAAGGCGGGCGAACAGGTGTTACTTTGCGGGACGGTTTATACGGCGCGCGACCAGGCGCATAAACTTATTTCAGAGGCTCTGCGTAAAGGCAAAAAGCCGCCGTTTGAACTCGCTTCCGGAATTATCTATTACTGCGGCCCGGCGCGCGCTCCCAAGGGCAGGGCGATCGGCTCCTGCGGCCCGACCACCAGCAGCAGGATGGACGCCTTTACGCCGCTTTTGCTTAAAGCCGGGGTTATCGCGATGATCGGCAAGGGCGGCCGTTCGCAGGAAGTGGCGCGGGCGGTCAAAAATTCCGGGGCGGTATATTTTATCACTTATGCCGGCTGCGGCGCGCTGCTGGCAAAGTCGGTCCGTAAAGCGGCGTTGGCGGCTTACCCGCAATTGGGTCCGGAAGCGGTTTACCGCCTGGAAGTGCAGGATTTTCCTTTGATCGTCGGCATAGACGCCTCCGGCGGCAAGATCAGAGGATTGTGAAAATAGAAAGCGCAGCAGTAGGAAAGGACAGTTTTCTTATATGGCGACAAGAATAGACGGCAGGACAGCGGAAGCGCTGCGCAATGTCACGGTTACCAGGAATTGCAATAAGTACGCCGAGGGATCGTGTTTGATAGAATTGGGGAATACCAGGGTCATCTGCACCGCTTCCATCGAGGAGACAGTGCCGATCTTTCTTAAAGGCACGGGCAAAGGGTGGATCACCGCCGAATACGGTATGCTGCCGCGTTCCTGCGGCAAGCGTATTCCGCGCAACAAGGATTCCGGCAGGACGCACGAGATACAACGTCTGATCGGCCGTTCGTTGCGTTCGGTGGCGGATATGTCTATGTTCGGAGAGCGCACCATCTGGCTGGACTGCGACGTCCTGCAGGGCGACGGCGGGACCAGGACCGCTTCCATTACCGGGAGTTTTATCGCCCTGGCAGACGCTATGAATACTTTGAAGAAGAAAGGCATAATTTCTTCCATTCCGCTCAATGATTTTCTGGCGGCCACCAGCGTCGGCATTGTCGGCGGCGAACTGCTGCTGGACCTTTGTTACGAGGAGGATTCGCGCGCGGAAGTGGATATGAACATCGTGATGACCGGCAAGGGAAGTTTCATCGAAATACAAGGCACGGCGGAACAGAAGCCCTTCTCGAAAGAAACTATGGATAAGATGCTTGCCCTGGCGGGTAAAGGTATCGGCGAACTGGTCGGTATGCAGCGCGGCATCCTGAAAGATATATTGTGAAACGGGTCGAGTTGCTGGTGGCGACGAAAAACGCCAAAAAACTCTCCGAGATCAGGGAATTGCTGCGCGGCCTGCCGGTGAAGCTGACTTCGCTGGCGGATTATCCGCGGGCTCCCCGTATAATCGAGAACGGCGCTACTTTCGCCGAGAACGCGAAAAAGAAGGCGTTGAAGATAGCGGCTTTCAGCGGAAAACTGACCGTAGGCGAGGATTCCGGGTTGTGCGTGGACGCCCTTGACGGCGCGCCGGGAGTGCGTTCGGCGCGTTTCTCGGGAAACGGAAAAGACGACGAGGCCAACAACCGCAAGCTTTTGCGGCTGCTTAAAGACGTGAAACCTTCCGGCCGCGGGGCCGGTTACGTCTGTGCGGTGGCGATCGCGAATAAGGACGGGCTGCTGGCGGTGGTGGAAGGGACTTGCCGCGGTAAAATAGCCTTACAGCCCGCCGGGAACAGCGGATTCGGTTATGACCCTCTTTTTCTCATTCCGCGTTACGCGAAGACATTCGCCGAACTGGGAGAGAAGATCAAGCATACGATGAGCCACCGTTACCGCGCCCTGAAAAAAGCCGCGCCGGTGCTGAAAAGGTATATTGAAAGAAGGCGAGCTTAAGACGGGTTCTGGGTGCTGGGTTTTGGGTTCTGGGAAAAGCAGGAAAGTCCATAGACCATCCGCCATTAAAGCGTTGGCGAGACTGAAAAGAGTCCGCCATTGGAGCGTTGGCGGGCTGGTTAACAAAATCTAACGGGGCGTGGCTCAGCTTGGCTAGAGCGTCTGCTTTGGGAGCAGGGTGAGCTTTTTTATATCAGATTATATATAAATAGGTTGTGTGATTTGCTGCAGTAATGGTTGCAGTAAGAACAGCCTCCCTTTTCCTTTTTATATATCTAGTTTTAATATCATCTTTTCTTTATGCTCCTGCAGCAAGTGGGAGTAAATCATCGTAGTTTTAATCTCCGAGTGGCCGAGTAACTCGGAAACGGTAGGGAGATCAGAGCCGGCCATAATTAGGTGGCTGGCGAAGGTATGCCGCAGGGTGTGAAATCCTACGTTTAAAAGCTTCGCCCGATCCACAACAATCCGCTTAAACAATCTCTTCCAATTGGTAACATCAAAACACTTCCCGGTGGATCCTGGGGTCTTCTCTTTGATCAATACTTCTTTAAGGGCCGGGTGCAGCGGGATTACGCGAAACTTTAGCGATTTTGTCTGGAAATTCTCTTTGTTAACTACAAAAATTCTGTTCCGCTCAAAGTCTATATCTTGCCATGTTAAACTGAACAGTTCGGCCTGGCGCATTCCGGTGTATACGCCAGTCATAATAACCGGATATAAGGTAGTATGGCCGTCAGCGTATACTGTAGGGTCTTGCGAGGCCTCCAGGAGGCTGTGAATCTCCTCTTTAGACAGGAATCGCGGTGGATTCTTTTCCTGGGTAAATTTCTTAAATTCCTGTAGCGGATTATCAGCGATAAGGCCTCTTTTTTGTGCGTATCTAAGCCACTCCTTTAATCTCCGGATTATATGATTCAAGGTAGCGGTTGAGTTGCCTTTTAGCCGTTTTTTCCCCAGGTATGATTCAAAGAGGTGATCATTAATCTGGCGGAATTGGGTTATATCTCCCCAATCAAGGAATTCCTTGATGCTCTTATATACACTGTTGTTGTATTCCGCATTACGCCGGTTGGCCTTAAACTCTTTGTATTCTTCCAGGGCCGGAGCGCAGAAATTGCTTGAGTTGGGTATGACTGATCCTCCCTGGATAGTTAGCTGATCAATTTGGGCCTTACGGAATACGGCGGTGGTTTTATCCCTGGTCTTTAGTGAGCGGTCTTTTCGTTTGCCGTGTTCTTTGTAGCCGAGCCAGTAGATTCCATTACGTCGGTAGAGGGAGGACATGTGTTTAGTTCTTTATGGGGAGTAAAGTTACCATGACTGCTTTTGTATCAAGATTATTCCAGTTGCTGGTCATGCCGTCAACCAGGACAGGGATCAATCCTCCCAACAGATAGTCGGTCAGCACCCAGCCGAATGTTGCAGAGGAACTTATATAATGAGAGGTGTTCTCGTATCCGGGATATTTAAACGTAAGAAGTACAGACTTAAGATTGGAAAGCCGCAGAGACTTTGGAGTTACACCCACAGAATTTTCGCTTATAAATATTTCCGCTCCTTGCGGGTTGGAATCTACCTGTACAGAGCGTTCCTTTTGTTTAAATATCGTGGCACAGCCGGAGGAGATAAACAAAACAGAGGTAAAGATCATTACCAGGAAAATCTTCATATAAATTGTGCCCAATGTTTCTCGGATATTATATTTATGCCTTTAGTTTCTCGTATCTCTACGGCCTTTTCGATCTTACGGCCATAGGGGGAATGTATCCAGGTAGTGCTGCCTAATATTCCGATAACAAGGTAGTCTGTTTTGAGGGTTGGGTTAGCTTGAGTAAACCCACCCTTATTTAGGACGATGGTTTCAACCTGTTTTCTCGTGCCGGCAACAAAATGTCCTGTAAAACAATAATTCTTATCTTTGAATACCACTTCTGGAGGAGGGACGGTAAGTGGTAAGGTTGTCGATGAGCAGGTATCTCCCCCTGTGATTTGACGCAATGTCTCAAGCAGTTCTGCTTTTTCCTCTTCATCAATATTTTTATCATCAAGCATTTTGTTTACTCTTCGGGATAATTCACTTATAGGCCACATGTTAGATGTTTCTTTGTGCTGTAATAACCACTCACAGATAAAATCAGATTCTTCCTGTGTTATTTTTCCATCAGCTATTATCCCTTTACATATCCCAAGCATCTCATCTATTGTCCTCTCGGTAAGACGTATTTTATCCTTTGCACTTAAAAACATCGGTTGTCCATGTTCATCGATTGGGTAATTCATATCGGTGATCGCCTTTATTTCCTTCTTTACGCTCGATAAGGGAGGTTACATCTTTCTTTTTATCTCAGTAATTTTAAAGCAGCTACATTTATCTTGATGGCTTAAAGTTATAATCTCATATTTATCATTTAGCGGGATAAGGTGAACTCTATCTTTGGCGTGTTTGAATTTCTTTATGGTTACCCCTTTGCCGTCATTGCGGCAAAATACGATATCACCATCATTTATTTGTTTGGAAGGTTCTACGAGCAGAAGATCCCCATCAAATATTGTCCTGCGGTCATCGGCCCGGCCAGTCATACTATCACCGTGGGCTTTAACATAGAAAGCGTTGGGATCCTGGCTGTTTGTAGGCTCGTTCTCCGGGTAGTGTCCAGAAGGATAGCTGCCATCGGTCCAGTCGATGAATTTGCCGCAGGAGGCGTCAAAGACGGGAATTAAGCGTTGGTCGGGCTTAATAAAAGTGGGGGAGGTGGTTCCGTATAGTTCATTTAAAGTAATCCCAAGAAGAGTACATATTTTGTTGCGATTTCCAGGACCGATGCCATTTTTACCTGATTCCCAGGTTGCTACAGTATTTTGCGGAATGCCGAGTTTTGCGGCAAATTCTTTTTGGTTCCAACCTCTTGATTCATAGAGTTGTTTTACGCGTTTTCCCAATGTCATTCTCTTTTTATATCACAAAATCATACTCTAAACAAATAAAAATACTTCGGTAAATCCGATATAACAGCGTCGATGATTGTCTGTCTATAAGAAGTAAGAAAAAAAGAGCGCTTGACAAATTCGGGAAATCCGATATACTTTGACTGTAAGCCATCGGGCTTATATTTTTTAAGCTAAAACATCGGAAAATCCGAAGAGGGACGAAAATGGGGATGCTCAGGATCAAAAAAGAAGTCCTTGAAGCTTGGCTTAGAAACAAGTCTACACCTCCCAAAACCATGGAGGAGGTGGCTGTTCACATAGGTATAAGCCAAAGCCTGCTTTCATACATCTTATCTGATAAGCGCCAAATAACACCAAACGTTCTGCGTAAGCTGTGTGATTTAACAGGTTACGATGTTGCCGATCTTTGTTATTACGATCGCACCAAAGAACCGGAAGAAGGTAAGTAAGGCTTTTATTCATAAAAGAAGTATAACAGCTAATTTTTGTTTTGTGGAAGATGCAGAGTGAACGAGGAGGGTGCATGTCAGGCAAACCGGGATTAAAAACAGAGTTGGTTAATGGGCTGCTTGAGGCGAGAAGCATCCTGGATAATTTCATAAAAGCAGTTTCCGATATCCTCGATTTTATCGAGAAGAACGAATCGCTCGACCATAAGAACGATAAAACCCGTCGCCAAACGATGGGTTTTCTTTTAGATGCTTCTCAGCAGCTTAATCTTAATAATTATTCCGACGTCGGGAAGAATCTGCACGCAGCAATGCAGAGATTGCACTCGCAGGAAATTGAAGACTTGGAGGATGACCGGCCGCGGGGGGAAGCAAAAATTAAGATATCCGTTTTCCAGGAAAAAGCCAATAACAGCGTACAGCGGCTATGCATATTGGCAAAAAAGGTTGAGGGAGAGAAATCAATATGAGTGGTCAGGAGAAAGAAGTCGATTATGTCGGGATAAAAGAGGTGGCAATCCGGCTGGGATATTCGGTTTCTTATGTACGTAACCATTGGTCGCAACTCTTACCCGGGGTGGAACCTAAAAAATTAGGGGTTAATCGCGTGATCCGTTTTGACTGGAAAGATATTAAGCGGCTTCTGAACACCCCCAAATAGTAAGAACAGTGTACAAAATGGAGCGCGAACAATGAACCCATCCATCGAGCGAATTATCAGGCAGGGGCAAGAGTTGTCCGGGCGGAGACAAAATGAAGGGGTACCGAACAAATTTTGCGGAGAAGACTCTCCTCCGGGTTCCATAATAATGGTTGAAGGATATTATCAATCAACAGCGAAATGGTGGAATCCTTTGACGTGGTTTTCTTCAATGTTTATAGAGACATCCCGGAGGGGGAATGAGTAAAGACCTTATTAATATGGAGATAGTTAGGGAAATAGAGAGTGGGGGAAATCCCAAAGCGTTCAATCCCCGCTCCAAATGCCGCGGCCTGTATCAAATATCGGAAATCTGCTTAAAGGAATTTAACAATCGTCATCCTTGGGGGAAGTGGACGGTTGAGGATTTATTCGACCCGGATATAAACACCGGGATCGCCAGGTGGTACATGCTTGAAAGGATCCCGGGAATGCTCCGGTATTTCAACCAGCCGGTAACACTGTCCAACTGCCTGATCGCTTACAATGCCGGAATAAAAGCAGTGGTTGACGGTCAAGTCCCCAAAGAAACAAAGGAATATCTGCACAGGTACGTGGAGTGCGAAAAAGGAAAGTGCAGGTAACGGTCGCTGGAAAAGAAGAGGAGAGGGATATGACTAAGATTCAACTGATAGGATTGATTCTGGCGTTGCCGACGTTGGCTTTGGGTTTTGTAATATCGCTGTTTCTGATAGTCCTAATAGGGAAGGCTAAGGAAAAATTAGCCCTGCTTTTCCTATCGATGATATTCGCGGGGTTTTTTCTCGGGATATTACTGCTTTCCGGATGCCGGACTACCGAATGCGCGTCAGGTCATTACGAATCGGTGTACCACCCGGATAGGCTCGATATGACTTACATCGGAGATAAAGGTTTTGGGCCGGTCTGGCAGCCGGGGTACCTGGAAGACGAATGGGTATACGATGAGAAATAAAACTGGGGGAGCCCATTGTGATGTTGTGTTTAGCGGAACAGAATTTTTGTTAGGGGTTTTATGAGGAGGAAGGCAAGCAGGATAAGGAGGTTCTATGTGCAAAGACGTCCTTAGATTCACCATTTTTACCGTATTGATCATGGGCATCATTTGGGTCTTGTTTGCCGCTTTTTAGCCATGTTTAACCCGGCAGATTCGCAGATTTATCGTTACCTAATGCAATACCATACCGGCAGGTCCCGGCCAGTAAAAGCCCGGGAATTGGCTGCCAAGTTCAATACTACAATCCGGGACGTGAATGAAGAGATCCGGCAACTGCGCAAAGCGATGATCCTGGTGGGATCTTCAAAAGTGGGGCCCTCCGGGTATTACATACCCGCCAACGAAGAGGAGGCCAAGGTATACCTATCTTCTTTTAAAGACGAACTTTTCGATATGCTGCAGACTTACAACAAGCAGAAGCGGGCGCGCAAAGTGCACTTAGAGTCGTTGCAAACAAAGAACCTGTTTAGGACGGATCCACAGAACGCAGGGCAATTGATATTCGTTTAACCGGGAAGTGGAGTATAAAACAGAAAAGGGGAGGAAGACATGGAAGAAATGCTCTTAGATAATGGCGATAATACGATAACAGATAAAGGGACCGGCCTGCAGTGGATACAGGACCATACGATCATACCGGAGTTTGCCAAAGAGGCAACACCGACGGCAATCGTGGAGGCTATAGCGGGACTTAACCGGCAACGGTATGCGGGTTGTGAAAACTGGCGCCTGCCTACCAGAAAAGAACTACTTTCCATAGTAGATATCACCAGATTTGCCCCGGCAATAAACCCGATCTTTAAAAATATACGTTCCGACATTTGGTATTTAACAAGTGACCCGGTGGTTGTTTTTCCGCTCCTCGTCTGGTGTGTGGTTTTTCTTCGCGGCGACGTAAACCGTGGCGCTGTAGACGAGCTGTTTTTTGCGCTCCCTGTCCGTTCCATTAAGTAATCGATTTTGAAAATTAAATTTTAAGGGGTGATCATGCCGGGGGTTATAGAACTTAAAGGCGGGATGACGGTTAAAATGCCGTTAAGCGGCAAGGTTACGGGAGTATGTAAATTCTGCAAACACCCTGTCTTTTGGTGCACGACCGAAAAAGGGCGCAGGATCCCGGTATCCCAAAATTGGGCGGGTGAATATATAAATCACCTCATCGTTTGTTGGGGAAATAAAAGGCCTGGAAAGGGGCGCCGGTAATGAAAAGGTTCCATGATACAGAGATATGGGAAGAGGACTGGTTTATCGCGCTGGATCGTGATTATAGAGACCTGTGGATTTACATTAAAGATAAGTGTGATCATGCCGGGATCTGGCGGCCTAATGTAGTTATGTTTAATAAGTTATATGGCTGCGCAACTGACATAAACCAGGCTTTGGAAATCTTCAATAGGGACCGGGAAAAAGGCAAAGAACGGGTTATTGCTTTATCAAACGGGAAATGGTTTTTGTGCCAGTTCATCCCGTTTCAGTACGGCCAGGTACTTAACCCTAAGAACCGTGTGCATGCCAGTATTTTAGCCCTCCTTAAAGTAAATGAGGTCAATTTGACCTCAATTAGACCTCAAGTTGAGGTCAACGAGACCTCAAATAGACCTCAAGATGACCTCAATTTGACCTCTAATAGACCTCAACTTGAGGTCAACGATAGGGTTAAAGACAAAGACAAGGATAAAGATAAAGACAAGTATTTAAAGGGGATTGTTAAGGGGGAATGGAAATACCTACAGGATGACAGGTTCGTTAGGGCGCTCGAAGATTTTCTGGATATGCGCAGGAAGATCAAAAAGCCGGCCACGGACCGCGCCTTTGAGATCATCCTTAAAAAACTGCATGCGGTGAGTGTGGAAGACGCGATTGCTATGTTGGAAAAATCAACCGTCAGCAATTGGCCGGGGATATACCCGCTCAAGAACCCCACTGAAGGGCAAAAGCCGGCCGGGGTGGATCTCAACCGGTTACTGCACGAAAAACTCGGCAGGCTGGCCTCCAAGGACGCAATCAAGGCGGTTTTGCGAGGTTTGCCGCAGGAATCTTGGGGCAGGGTAAACCAATGGCTGCGCAACCGCTGGCCAGATTCAAGCGGCAGGAATTTCGCGGAGGCGGAGCGGGAATTGATAGCGGAAGGGCAGATCGACAAAGAGAAGTTGTCTGTGTTAACTTCCGGTGTTGGTAAGGCGGAATAGCATAAGGGTGATAGATGGATATAAATAAAGTTATACTTGCGGGGCATTTGACCAGGGATCCGGAGTTAAGCAATCTTCCTTCCGGGGCAGTGTGTAATTTTACCGTAGCGGTGAATTATAGATATAGAACAACGAATAGAGAGCGTAAGGATGAAGTAGCCTTTGTCGCTTGCGTAGCTTGTGGAGGCACTGCAGATATTATTGTGAGATATTTTTCAAAGGGCAAGCCTATTTTGGTTGAGGGGAGGATCAAGACGGAATCCTGGGAGGATGGAAACGGCAAGAGGCAGCATAAAACAAGGGTGTGGGTTGAAAATATTCAATTCATCGACAATAAAAACACAGGGAACAACAACTCTTAACAAAGGGGGAGGTTGTTGATGGGCTCAGCAAGTAAAAGAAGGCCAAATAAGAAGTTTTACTCGGCCAAGAACTTCAAGCAGTGGTGTAAGGCGAGGGGTTTGGACTGGAAATCAGAAGCAAAAGCGCTGGGGAGAAGTACAAGTTAACCGGTAGTGAAAAAAAGGGGGGTACCGTGGATATGAAATTATTGGAACTGAAACAAATCAAACCGTCACCGTACAACTCGCGTAAGACGTTTGACGAAGCAAAAATGAAAGAGTTGATCGCGTCCGTGAAGGAGAAAGGGATATTAAATCCGATTTTGGTAAGACCGTTAAACGGTACTGCCGGTAAGGATGGTTATGAACTGGTCTGCGGCGAACGCCGGTTCCGCGCGGCAACCGCGGCCGGAATGGAAGAGATCCCGGCGGTCATCCGCACGCTTACGGACCAACAGG
>Ga0310040_1001060_pt1 | contig 21627 bp, 13 predicted proteins | sample EPASupsiteHSE623_FD_200237 | JGI IMG/M metagenome (GOLD analysis project Ga0310040, IMG submission 200237) | Bioremediated contaminated groundwater from EPA Superfund site, New Mexico - Sample HSE6-23 (v2) (version 2) | ecosystem: Environmental > Aquatic > Deep subsurface > Groundwater >... | reverse complement strand
GCATAAGGGACTTACACCCTCTGGAAAAATACACCTGCTGAAACTATGTTTATTACTTTTTATTTGTATTTTTAAACTTTTTCAATAGCTTCCAGCAGGTGCGCTCTGCTCATGCAGGGCGCACACATGGTGCAGCGCAATTACCTTCAGATAAAAACAGGATGTGCAGGACATTATCCAATCGGAAATGGAACGTCTGCTGAATGATCCTGGGCTGAGCCATCTGATGGTGAGGAAAAGATAGATGATTTCAAATGGAAAATCAGTTCCGGACACTGTAGTTATTCAGAAATTTCAAAACTAACTTTGTTTCTTTAAATTCGATATACAATGAAAGAAATATCTATATCAGAAAAAGCTTTACTTAATGAATTGGAAACTCTTATTGAGCAAAGCCGGCAACAACTGGTTTTGCCTGCCAATGGCGCACCAACTATGCTTTTCTGACACGTCGGAAGCCGGATCAGTCAAAACATTCTGCAAAACAAACGGACTGGCTATGGAGAACAAATTGTCGTGACGCTGTCACGAAAATTAAGTTGGCCTCATTTTCTGGAACTCTTGCCACTCAAAACCCGGAGGCTAGGCCTTTTTTATGCAAAAAATCTGCTAGCTAACAAGCCTTGATCAGACGAAATAGAAGATCCATCCGACACTCGGCGTATAGAAGTAGGTGGCTAAAACGGATGTACAGTATGTTCTCCTCCTATTTTCTTGCTAAAGCCATTGATCGCATTCCGTATAAAAGTCAAAGGTGGCTTTCTTTCAGCCCAGGCCACACTTCGTGCCCGGTCACCTTTTGCCTTTTAACGGAGGCGCAGCCTTTCCGTCGAAGGAATGGCTTTCCAGAGATGCCACCTATCTAAAATATTTTGAAAGCAAAAAATTTATATTTTTTTGGTTCGTCATATCCATCTCCTGACCTTCTTTTTGTACTCCAAATATTCCATCCCGAATGATTCGTGCATTAATTTTTCTTCTTCCGAAACAAAAACAACCGGCATAAAATAAATCCAATTGCAATAAGGATTGAAAATAAATTCCGGAAGCAAATCCCCACCCCAAATAATAGTAAGGACATCCCGGCATACATTGGGTTACGGGTCTTCGAGAAAATGCCTTCTGTGATCAGGAAAGAAGATCTTTCAATAGCCAGTGTTGTCTGGCGTTTCCGGAACAGATCTCTGCCTTTTTCCCATGATCACAGATGTTCATGTTTTATTTCAAATTTATTATTTATTTTGAATACTTTCTGCGGAACAGGAAATCGACTGATCATCAGAAATCCTTGCAGAACCTGACAAATTACAAAGGATAGAAAGCACTGTATTAAAACTGAAAAGACTGGAATTTACCAGGGATATATTCATTTTTAGCTGTTATGCAGAAATGGCTTACAGTGGTTCAACTACAGGAAATTCGTCCAGGGACGAATCAAAAATTTCAGCAGGGATGAAAGCATTAAAGCCAAAATTAAAATTTTCACCAGATTAAAGTGTCTAAATGAAATAGGAATGGTAATTTTAAGCCACATTTCGAAGCCTGAGTTTTACTCAAGACTCCTCAATTCATTGTGTAAGGATGGGTTAAGTTACTGGTAAAATAATTAATGAGAGTCTTCATATACGGCGTATAAGGTCAGTAAATTGATATAAATCCATTGAATTCTCTTTTTATGGCATCAAAAAGTGATAGTGAACTGGTCCTTTCTCTTTCAAAAGAAGACGAGAGAGCATTCAATGAGTTATTCTTAAGATATCACTTAAAGGTCTACCGTTTTGCAGTTAACATCCTGGATTCAAAATCCGATGCGGAAGATATTGTCCAGGAAGTTTTTATTGCTGTCTGGCAAAACAGGCACCACATAAAGCCGGAAGGTTTCTCTGCATATTTATTTGGGATAGCCCGAAATCAGGTTCACTCTTTGCTCCGGGAACAGGTACATTTTAATCATTATCTGCTGTTTCTTGAACAAGAATCTGAAGCAAGTAGTAATGCAACCCAGGAAAAAATCAACTTTGATGAGGTTGAAGGTTTCTTTTCAGGGCAAATCGACCGGTTGCCGGAGCGTCGCAAAAAGATCTTCTGCATGAGCAGGTTTGAACAACTGAGTTATAAAGAAATTGCCCGAAGACTTAAAATCTCTGAAAATACTGTCGATACTCAAATCCGCCATGTTCTAAATGCATTGAGAAAAGAGTATTTAAAAAAATTTTTCTAAAAAATGACTCTCCCCTTCACGGAACCAACCGACTTGTGCTAATTACTATAAAATGGGCAAGAATTCATCCTTCGAAGTCACAGTCGACATTACGTCAAAAGCAAGAAGTATGATTGGATATTGAGACTCCTATCTGGACAAAGCGCTTTGGAAAATAAATTAACAAATGTTGGACGGAAAAGATCAAACACGTGAAACAAAAGAATAGAATACCGGATTTACTGGATAAACTGCACAAGAACAAATTATCCAAGGAACAGTCAGCATATTTATTCTCCATATTCAGGGATGAAAACCCTACTGATTCTGATGGAGAATTGATTGAATTCTATCTGTCCAAATGGGAAAACAGCACTGCCACCGGTAAACTTCCCCAATCAGAAAGAATATGGAAAAAAACAAAAAACCGTTTGGGTATTCAATCAGAAAAACCGGCAAGGAGGCTGACATCAGTTTACCAGTGGCCCTTTGTCAGATATGCCGCAGTTTTTATCATCGCTTTTGCCATGGCCTGGATGCTTCATGAGATTATACCAAATCAAAATGGAGCCGGTTATCCGGATCAGGACAATACCGTGATATCCGTTTCCAACGGTTCCAAATCCGATATCCGGTTGCCGGACGGATCTTTGGTTAAATTAAATTCCGGGAGCACATTAAGCTACCCGTCCCATTTTGAAGGAGACAGCAGGACTGTCAATTTGGAAGGAGAAGGCTTTTTCACCATTCGTAAAGATCCGGCACGACCTCTCTATGTGAACACAACTAAAATTTCAGTCAAAGTATTGGGAACAGTTCTCAATATCAAATCATATGCCGATGAAAATACGATCGAAACAACACTGGTCTCCGGGGCGGTTGAGATTTATGATGAATTGAAAGCAAACGGAAAGCTGTTGAATGAAAAACCGGCTGCTGTGCTAAAGCCAAATGATAGAGCCACCTACTTTAAAGATGTGGAAGATGGAAAAATCGTGGATCGATTCTCCTCGCAAAACCAAAAGCAGACAAACCTGGTCATCGACAAACTTATTGATGCAGAGAGTTATATTGCCTGGAAAGACAATATTCTCAAATTCGATAACGAGCGGTTTGATAGCATTATTCGTAAACTGGAACGGTGGTACGGGGTAAAAATCGATTTGAAATATCCCAAACTGAATGATGAACGGTTTTCCGGTCAGTTTGACCTGGAAACCGTAGAGCAGGCATTAAAAGCAATCGCCCTTACCGAACCTTTCGCTTTCGACATCAAGAAAAATACAGTTACCATTTATCAGAAGTAACCTGGAAGATATAATCTATCATTAAAAACCAACGAATGACCACAGAAAGAAATAAACTAACATAACAACCTAAAAATGCAGCCTATGGAGAATTAAATCTTTTTTAAACAGAAAAAAGAAACGGGAAATGACGCCTAAATCACACCCCGTTTCAAATGAAATTCAATTAAAATCAAATTTTTACAAATTTATGAAAAAACAACAAAGTAATTGCAGAGACAGAGATTTTTTCTGTCTCAGGAAAACCTGTTTGGTTATGAAATTAACGCTGATTATTATTTTTCTTAGCTTATTCCAGGTTTCGGCAAGTGTTTACTCGCAAACACAAAGGCTAACCATGAAACTGAACAATGCATCCGTCAAAGAGGCATTGAACCAGATTGAGGAAAAATCCGATGTAAAATTCCTGTATAAGGAAAAGTCTATCGAAAATAAGCAAATTAGTATCGATGTCCGGGAGACACCACTGAATGAGATCCTGGATGATATTATGAAGAAGACCGGAAATACTTACCGCCTCATGGAGAATAACCTGATCATCATCAGCCCTGAGAATGCGATGCAGCCCGACGCAGATACGAAAGGAAAAGTTACAAATGAGAAAGGAGATCCTGTCGTGGGTGCTGCTGTAGTTATTAAAGGAACAACAAAAGGAACAATTACTGATGCTGACGGAAATTTTGTATTAAAAGAAATTCCCCGCAATTCAGTCCTGGTGTTTTCATTTATGGGAATGAGACCCAGGGAAGTGCTGTTCTCCGGACAAACCGTGATCAACGTGGTCATGGAAGAAGAAACCATCGGGATCGAAGAAGTGGTAGCCGTCGGGTATGTTTCCCAGAAGAAAAGCCTGTTGACCGGGTCCATTGCCACCATGAAAGTGGGTGAAGAACTGCGTACGCTGCCTACTGTATCAGCGGGGAATATCCTGATCGGGAAATTGTCCGGGGTAAATGTCAGTACGGTCAACGGCGTACCCGGCGCTACGCCGAGCATCTCTATCCGGACGGGTTCGTCCTGGAATAAGCAACCGGTTACTTATGTCATTGATGGAGTAATCCGTGATGAAGAAGATTTTAATAATCTCAGCGCGAATGAAATTGAGACTGTGACTGTTTTGAAGGATGCAGCCGCGGCTGCCGTATACGGGTCACGTTCTGCCGGGGGTGTTCTCCTGGTTACGACCAAAAGGGGCCAGATTGGAAAGCCCGTGTTTGCATATTCGTTTAACACAGGCTTTGATACGCGCACTAAAAATGCGTCGCGGACAAGCGCCATCGAAACGGGTGAACTGTATAACCGGATCAATCCGACAAGTGACCCTGCAGGCTGGGCCTGGTCACAGGAAGAACTGGACCATTACAAAACCGTTAATAACGGCTGGGGTTACGACCAGTTAGACGAAGTATGGCGGAATCCGTACACCCAGTCGCATAACCTGAGCGTTACCGGCGGTTCTGAAAAAATCAGGTATTTCACCGGCGCTTCCTATATCCGGCAGGAAGGATTTCTAAAACCATCCACTTACGACAAGTATAACTTCCGCCTGAATGTAACCGTAGATGTGACAAAGAACTTCCAGTTTTTTGCAGGCATGGCTCTTACCAATAATTTAAAGGGGGTAATGACCTGGGAAGGCGACGAGGGGCTATACCGGAAATTACTGGTCTGGCAACCTGACCTGCCGGTATACACCGACAGCGGAAAATACATCGACTACGGGTGGGTTGCCAATGTCGGGGCCACAGTAAACGGTGAAGGGGGGTATAACAAGTACAATTTCCTGAAACCACAACTGGTACTGAACGCAACCTATAAAATTCCCTTTATCGAAGGTCTGAGCGCTACTGCCGCTTTCAGCAAAAACTATGAATACAACAGGCAGAAAGTGTACCAGAAAAAATACGAAATGTACGTGATGAAACGCGGGGGAGATCACAATCACATCATTTATACCGATGATGCCAGTATTTTAGGTACAAGATTGTCATCTTATCTCAGACGGGAATATTTATACAGCAGTATCCTCTGGGTGAATGATTATCAGTTAAACCTGCAACTGAACTATGATCATACATTCGCAAAATTACACCATGTGCAGGGTGCGCTTGTTTATGAGAAAGCAGAATCAAACGGTTCTGACATAAACGCCCAGCGTAATACCTTCCCTGTATATAAAACTGACCAATGGTGGGCTGCCAGCAGCGCCGCGGCAGACAGCTATGCGGGTGGCGGAGCGGATATCACAAAAGGACGCGTTTCGTATATCGGGCAATTTAATTATGACTATGCCCGTAAATACCTGGTTAATTTCTCGTTCAGGGTTGACGGTTCCATGAATTTCTCAGACGACAATCGCTGGGGCTTTTTCCCCGCCGGATCGGTCGGCTGGGTCATTTCGGAAGAACCATTCTTTGCCAATTCTAAAAAGATCGATCATTTGAAGTTAAGGTTTTCTGCCGGACTGACCGGTAATGATAATGTCGGGGGATGGCAATGGCAGGAGTCTTACAAGGAAGGCAACCCGGCTTATTTTGGCACTTCTCCGGCCAAAGTAGTGGGGATTACCTACGGTTCGGTGGTCAACCCGAACCTGACCTGGGAAAAAGCATTGACCTATAATGCAGGCGCAGACATCAGTTTCCTCAAACACTGGTCAGCTTCGGCTGAATATTGGTTTAAAAAATCATATGACATTCTTGGGGCAAGGACTGAAGCTGTGCCGACAACCTTTAGCCAGACGATGCCTGATGAGAACTACGGGCAGGTAAACGCGCAAGGGGTCGATTTTAGCCTGGAATATCACAACAAAGCCAATGGATTAGACTATTATGCCGGATTGACAGCTTCCTATGGCTGGAATAAAGTCATTAAGAAAGACTATGCCGAGAATGCAAAGCCATACAGCATTCCCGTCGGCAGGCCTTTGGAATCCCTCACTGGCCTTGAATTTGACCACATCCTCCGGACCCAGCAGGACCTGGATACACTCTTAAGCGCAAACCCCAACTACAAATTTTTAGGAATCGCTCCCGAAGTGGGCATGCCGGTATATAGGGATTTGAGCGGGCCCGATGGCGAACCTGACGGCATCATCGATACCTGGGATCATACTGTGCTGAAGAAAAATAACTACCCGGTGATCTATGGATTGAACCTGGGAGGAAAATGGAAAGGGTTCAATATTGACATGACTTTTAGCGGAAAGATCAAGCAACAGAAATCATTCCAGGATCTCTCCGGAGCGGGAGGAGTGGAATGGAACAGGATGTGGAATGAATGGTATGATAACAGCTGGACGGAAGATAATCCTGATGCCTGGCTGCCCAGGCGATACTCTGCCGCTATTAACAAATACCAGGTCAACAACGCCTATCTTTCTTCCTTCTGGCTCAGAGATGCCAGCTTTATCCGGTTAAAGTACCTCAACATCGGGTACACGATCCCGGACCGCCTGTATAAAAAAGTTGTCGACCGGGTAAAAGTATATTTCACCGGGACCAATCTTTTTGTTCTGAGCAAATTCTCTTATTACGATCCCGAGATAAGCCAGGGATTTTATTACCCGGTAATGCGCTCATTTAACTTTGGCATCGATGTTACTTTTTAACCTACCTGTAAAACTTTAATTATGAAGACATTCTATAAATACGGCAGATCCACTATCATAAGCTTGTTTCTGGCGATCCTGCTTTCGGCTTGTACCGATTTGGATTATGAGAATACGCAGGCGATCAACCCCGATAATGTCTGGCAGGACAAGACCATGATCACGGCATTCCTGAACGACATTTACGGGGGACTGATGCCTGTGTGGCAATATGGCGGCGACGCTTCTGACGAAGGAATGACCGCCCCCGGGACTTTCAGTAATTTTCTGAGAGGAATCCTCAGCGTTGAGGATATCGGAACAGGAATGGCTTTAAGTTACACGTACATCGATAAGATCAATTACTTTTTGAGCGAAATCCAAAATGTCCCTTCCTCGGTGCTTACCGATACGGAGAAGAACCAACTGACCGGCCAGGCTTTGTTTTGGAGGGCATGGGACTACTGGGGCAAAGTGACCAATCTGGGCGGCGTCCCACTCATTCTCGAGCCGCAAGACGTAACAAACAGGGAATCGCTTTTCGTTACCCGCAACAAAACCTCCGAATGCGTTACACAAATCATAAAGGATCTGGACGACGCGATAGCCAACTTGCCCGATGTCTGGGACAATGCCAATTACGGACGTATCACAAAAGGAGCGGCAATGGCCCTCAAGGGAAGAATTCTGCTGTGGTATGCGAGCCCGCTTTTCAATCCCTCCAACGATCAAACCAAGTGGCAGAACGCGTATTCAGCTAATAAAAGCGCTGTCGATTACTTAAAAGCGCAGGGTAAAGGATTATATCCCAATTATGAGGAACTTTGGTATGATGAACGGAATAAGGAAGTGATCATGGTCAACCAGTTTTATTATCCGGACCATACCTTTACCCAGAATGCCATGCGACCCAACCCACTGACCCAATTAAAAGCAAACAATAATCAACCCTTTCTGCCCTTACTCAGCGCCTTTCCCAAAAAAGACGGTTCTCCACTTCTCCTTGATATTGATCAGCTTCAGGATCCCGTCTATAACGCGCAGTATCTGACCGATTTTTACATGAACAGGGATGACCGGTTTTACACCACGATCTTTTGCGGCGGAATGGTATACCCCAGTGCTGACATGTCCGCGGGGGTACGATACTGGAGCGTCTGGAAAAAGGTTGGCGATCCTTCAATTCCGTCAGGGTATATCTCTCTGTCAGCCGACCAGATCGGGACCGGTTCCAATTACGGGATTACAGGATTCTTTGATATTAAAGGGATAGACAAGTCATTGGCCAAGGCTACCTATACCGATGCTGAAACAGACTGGATCGAGATCAGGTTTGCCGAGGTATTGATGAATTACGGCGAGTGCGCCAACGAGGTCAATAAAGCGGCTGAAGCATTACAGGTGCTGTATGACATCAGGGAGCGAGCCGGTATCCTGGAAGGCAACGGAAAGTACGGGATCACCGCAACGACCCAGTCCGGGATCAGGGAAGCATACATTAATGAACGGTTCGTGGAGTTTGCCTTTGAAGGCAAACGTTTCGGCGACCTGCGCAGATGGAAACGGTTTGATATCCTGAATAATCACCAATACCGCTCCGGCCTTTATGTCGTGCTGAATGACGGAGAAAGCGTGAGCAACTTCAACTGGATGAACGATATCACAGATCTTCAGGTCCGTCAGAAGTTCCACGCAGCTTACATCAGAAGCCTGGACGGAAGTACCGAATACAAGTTCAACCTGAGTCTGAACCACTGGTTTTTCCCGCTAAACCTGACTGATCTTAACCGGAATTCCAAACTGGAGCAGAACAACGAGTGGGGAGGTACATTTAATCCCCTGGAATAGAAGAAATGACATAAGTCTTTGGTTGACAGTTTAAGCAATAGTAATGGGGTGTGCAATCAGATAACCGCTATTGCACACCCTTATATGAAAGTAAACATGAAAAATTTGAAGATCAGCTCCATCATATTTGCCGGCATCCTATTATTGACAGCTTTTGGCATAAAACGGGAGGGTTACCTCCCGACAACCACAGCTTTGAAACAATATAACACCCTATTGGCAAACAGGTCCTTCTTTGTATTTTCCGAACTAAGAGAAAAGCCTTTGAAATGGTTTGATTCCATCCCTGAAGGAAAGGTTGAGCAGGTGATTCATTCTGAAGATTTCGCGATGACCGCCCGGCCCGATGAATTTTATGTGTATCAGTTAGGAATCTGGTCCTTAAGAAGGATTGTACAGGATATTCAGGTTAAGTTTTCAAACTTGAAAGACGAGGAAGGACACATTATCCCGGCTGGCAGGATGACCTGTTTTAATGAAGGGGGAATTGATTTTAAAGGACTGCCTTTTACAAAGGAGATCACAGTCCCGGCAGGACGGATACAGGCGCTTTGGATAGGAATTGACCTTAGCGGCATCGATGCCGGGAATTATAAAGGTTCGGTTGCTGTGGAAGCTAATGGTGAAAACCAGGTTGTACCGTTACTTTTAAAAGTAGCCGGCGAGCCGGTTGCGGATCACGGTTATAGCGAAGGTAAACGCTTATCGCGGCTCAACTGGCTGAATTCGACTGTCGGAATTGACGAACAAGTCACGAAAGGCTATCCGCATGTAAAAGCAGAGGGAAAGAAAATCGCTGTCCTTGGCAGGACTTTGGAGATTGCAGCGGATGGTCTGCCATCGTGCATCAAGAGTTATTTCACCGGATCAAATCAATCGCTTTCCGAAACAGGCGCTCCGGTAGTCAGTCATCCTTTCCGCTTCATCGTGGAGAAAGAAGACGGAAAAACGGTCCGGCTTTCACCCGGTAAGCTGACTTTTACGGAGCAGACTCCTTCGAAGATAGTCTGGAAAGTATTGAATACGTCAAAAGAGTGCGATCTGGAGTGTACCGGGCAGATGGAATTCGATGGTTTTGTGGATTACCGGCTGAAACTAACGAGTAAAATGCCCCTGAAGATAAAGGATGTCCGTCTGGAAATACCCGTAGTGCAGGAAAAGGCGGAATATATGATGGGGCTTGGACATGAAGGCGGAACCCGTACGGCTGACTGGAAATGGAAATGGAATACGACAAAAAACCAGGATATGCTGTGGGTCGGAGCAGTGAATGGCGGATTACGAGTGAAGTGGAAAGCGGAGAACTATGTTCGTCCGCTGGTGAACATCTATTATGAATTTGGTCCGCTGAAAATGCCACCTTCATGGGGTAATGCAGGACGGGGAGGTGTTGATGTGACAGAACAAAACAACGAAGTGCTGATCAATGCCTATTCCGGGAAACGTGAAATAAAAGCCGGAGAACAAATGTATTACGATTTTGAACTGCTTATTACGCCATTGAAAGTCCTGGACCGGAAGATCAAATTCGGGGACCGGTATTATCACGGAGGCGGGACCAATACTTCTGTGAAAGTGGAGAATGCCAAAAAGGCCGGGGCCAATATCATCAATATTCATCATGCCGAAGACATTTATCCGTTTATCAATTATCCCTATCTCGATGCCAACGCAGGAGAACTGAAACAACTGGTTAAGGATGCTCATGACAACAACCTGCGCATGAAAGTTTACTACACTACCCGTGAACTGACCAAAAACCTGCCGGAGTTTTGGGCATTCAACAGTCTGAACGGCGAAGTGATTTTTCCGGGACCGGGAAATGCGACCCGCACAGAAGCGTTGCATCCCAATGGGCCGAATGAATGGCTGATCAAAAATGTCAGGGAAAACTATATTCCGGCCTGGTACAACCCGGTAGATGCAGGAAAATTCAAAGGAGAAACCGATCTTTCGGTAATCACGACGCCCGACAGCCGGCTGAACAATTTTTATATTACCGGGCTGGACTGGATGGTTCGAAATATCAGGATTGACGGTGTTTATATCGACGATTCGGCACTTGATCGTTTTACGCTGCGCCGGGCAAGGAAAATAATTGATCAGTACCGTCCGGAAGGGAGGATCGATCTTCACAGTTGGAATCACTTTAACAAATGGGCCGGTTTCGCGAGTTGTTTAAACCTGTACATGGATTTGCTTCCATACATTGATCTGGCTTGGATAGGGGAAGGACGTAATTACGACCGGGAGCCCGATCACTGGCTGATCGAGGTTTCGGGAATCCCTTTCGGTTTATCCGGGCAAATGCTTGAAGGCGGCGGTAGTCCATGGCGCGGAATGGTCTACGGGATAACCAACCGTGCCGGTTGGACTATGAATCATACCCCGGAATATCTTTGGAAATTTTTCGACGATCATCACTTCTCAGAACGGATCATGACCGGGTACTGGGAAGAGGATTGCCCGGTTACCTGCAGTAATCCGCTCATCAATGCGACCGCTTACCAAGGTCCGGATGATATCGTGATAGCACTGGCCAATTGGAGCAATAATGATGAAACGACTTCGATCAATATCAATTGGAAAAAACTGAAAGCCGATCCTTCCGGTTTTGAACTCTTTATACCGGGAATTAAGGATTTTCAGACCGAACAGTCATCTGTACCAATCGACAAGATGATCCTTCCGGGAGGCAAAGGATATATGGTCGTACTAAAAAGAACTAAGTGACTTAATCGTGAATCACATGAGAATAACTAAACCAGTCCGGCTGTTTACCGCGCTCCTGATTCTTTCCCTGCATGTCAGCGCTCAGAATTACAATACGCAGGGGACTTTGCCGGGAGCAAAGACGACAAGCGAAAAAGCAGATCAGAAGAACCCGGCAAAGGGATCCGGTGTTGAACAAGTGATCATCGTCTATAAAACTCATTTCGATATCGGGTATTCCGAAACGGTTCAGCAGGTGCTACACGATTACCGGACGTCGATGTGCGACAAGGTACTGGAAGCGATTGACAAGAACAGCAGTCAGCCCAAAGACCGGCAATTTGTCTGGACCATCTCAGGCTGGCCTATGGAACAAATTCTTTGGAAAGGACAAGCCCATGAGCGCAGAAAGAAGATCGAACAGGCCATCCGGGATGGCAACCTGGCCGTTCATGCTTTCCCTTTTACCATACATGCGGAGACATCCGACCCGGAAGATCTGGTGCGGGGGCTGAATATTTCTTCGTCCCTTGCCCGCAAATACGGGCAGCCACTATCAATCAGCGCAAAAATGAGCGATGTGCCGGGACAATCATGGATCATCCCGACGCTTTTTACCCATGCAGGCATTAAATTCTACCACATGGGGGGACCGGTCGTAAACAAAGAGCTGGGCCTGCCGCCTGTCTTTTGGTGGGAAGGCCCTGATGGTTCCAGACTGCTTACACTTTACAACAACGGGTATGGAAGTGATCCGATGCCTCAGGCCGGCTGGCCATTTAAAACATGGATCTACATCAACATGACGGGTGACAATCAGGGGCCTCCCGATCCTCAAACGGTGGAGAAGGACCTGGAATTCTACAAGATCAGGAGTATCCGGGCACGCGTGGGTAAAATGGATGACTTTGCCGAAATGATCCTGAAGGAAGATCTGAGCCATCTGCCTGTTATCCGAAGTGATATCGGCGATGTATGGATACACGGCACCATGAGCATGCCTGAGGCCAGCAAACTGGCGCAAAATATCAGACCTTCCGTCGGGGGACTGGACCAGCTTTCTACGCTTGAAAGGATCTGGGGCATTTACCGTCCCGACATGGGCAGGATCATTGCTGAGGCCCATGAGCAAAGCCTGCTTTACAGCGAACACACCTGGGGACTGGCTAATCAGCATTACCTGAAAGTGCCGTACGGAAAGGCATGGGAAGAGTTATGGAATACCGGATTGCCGGCGCAATACCGACTCATGGAAGATTCCTGGAAAGATCATGCCAATTATATCAACCGCGTACAGGATCTGGTAAGGGATCCGTATCGCGATGCCGTTGCTTCGCTTGCCGATCACATTCGTATTGACGGCAACAGGATCGTGGTTTATAATCCGCTTCCCTGGACGCGGGACGGCCTGATCGAACTGGATACCCGCCTGATCTTCGGGAACGATTTTGTTTCACTGAAGCCGGCTGACGGCGGCAGCCCCATTGCTGTTTCTCGTGAATACCCGTCTATTGAAGATAAAGCCCCAATGTCGCGCTTCGTGGCAAAGGATATTCCTGCCATGGGATACCGCACCTATATCGCTTCCGGGGAGCAGGTAGCCGGCCCGCAGTTGATTGCCGACAAAGAGGCCGGAGTGATCGAAAGCCCGTTCTTCAAGGCCGTGATCGATGCAAAAAAGGGAAGGATAACCAGTCTGGTCGATAAAAGAACGGGAAACGAGTTGGTCGATGACAATGCCCCGCAGGGATTCGGACAATATTTTTATGAACGGTTCGGTTACAGGCAGCTTTCCGAATGGATCGACAAATCGCTCTATCCCCGTTACAAAGCGCACCGGTTTGCTTTTGTAGCTTACGACATGCCACAGGATGTCGCTTACAGTTCAGCGCTTCCTGAAAACCTTACCCTGATCGTGGAAAAGTCAACGATCGATGTAAAAGCGGTGATGACCGGAACGATCCCTGGGCCCGAGCAACCGCAACGAATCTCCATAACCCTGACTCTCTCAGGGTATCAGCCGGTAGCCGATCTGGAAGTGAGTTGGCAGAAACAGCCCGATACCTGGCCTGAAGCCGCCTGGATCTGTTTTCCCTTTAAATTCGATCAGCCCAAATTTCGTTTGGGACGTATCGGCGCTGATGCGGATCCGGTGAAGGACATGAGCACCGATAATGCCAACTATCACCTCTGGTGGGTCAACAACGGCATAGCGGTTTATGATGGCAAAACAGGCTCAGGGGTTGGCATTTGTTCGTCCGACGCGCCTTTGGTCAGCCTGGGAGAGCCGGGTGAATACAAATTCGACAAGCGGTATGAGCCGGAAAAGCCATATGTGTATCTGAACCTGTACAATAACCACTGGCGAACGAATTTTCCGGCCTGGGTCGGGAACGGGCAACGAATGAGTGCGAAAGCACGTATCTGGACGTTTGATAAATTTTCATCCGAAAGCTCGCTATACACTCCGGCCATGGAAACCCGAGTACCCATGCAGGCAGCTTCTTCAAAAGTAAAGAATGGCAGGTTGCCTGTGACCAGACAGGGGATTTCGCTTTCCCGCAAGGGTGTAGCTCTTAGTGCTTTCGGACCAAATCCCGACGGAGAAGGAATCATCCTCCGGGTTTGGGAACAGGGCGGAGTCTCCGGTCTCTGCACGGTCACACTTCCTGAAGGAATGAACGTAAAAACCATTCAACCGGTAAATTTGAGAGGTATCGCCGAAGGAGACCCTGTCGAAGTAAAAGATGGCAGCTTTACGTTTGATTTGCATGCTTATTCTCCCGCCTCTTTTCTGATCCCTTTAACATTCTAAATGAAACGATAGACATGAAGAAACAACCAGACCATATCGAAACGTTCCTATATTGGCTGACGGCTACTATTTTTCTCGTTTTGAGCGTGTTATCTGTCTCGGCTCAGGAACAAGGAGTTACCAGCCAGAACGAGGCTTTCTCCGGCCGTTTCCTTTCGGTCCCTTTAAACGGTGGCTTTCAGATGCCTGGTTTTGAAACCTGGTGCGGCTCTGTGATCAAAGGAGAAGATGGCCGGTATTATATGTTCGCCTCCCGCTGGCCAACAGGTAAAGGATACAACTGGGTTCTGGACTCGGAGATCGTACTTGCTTCTTCTGACAATCCCGTCGGGCCATATCAGTTTGAAGACGTTGTTCTGCCCAAAAGAGGCACACGGTACTGGGACGGGATGATGACCCATAACCCCACGATCCATAAATACAAAGACACTTACCTGCTTTATTATACCGGGACGACTTATACCGAGCGGGATTTCAGTACCGCATGGGCGAACAAACGCATTGGTTTGGCCACGGCAACGTCGGTAAAGGGACCCTGGAAACGGCTTGATGAACCGGTATTGGAACCGAGGCCGGGACGCTGGGACAACCAGATCACCTCCAATGCCGCTCCGTGCGTTATGCCCGATGGGAAAGTCCTCCTCGTCTATAAAAGCACCCGGACAGGTTACTGGAAGAACGGGCATTTTGATTTCGACCTGCGTATGGGAGTCGCCGTGGCCGAAAGCTTTGCGGGGCCATACAGGCAGGTAAGCGACGAACCGATCCTGACTTTTGCAGGAACAAAAAATTCAAACGTTGAAGATGCTTACGTGTGGTACGATAATGAAGGGTTTCACCTGCTTTGCAAGGTATTCGATGAAGGGATCCCGCTGATCGGTGAAAAGGATGGCGGGATTCATGCAATATCGAAGGACGGGATTAACTGGAAACTGGCAAACAATCCCAAAGGTTACTCCCGTACGATTACGTGGGCTGACGGCAGGAAAGAAACTATGCGAAGACTGGAACGGGTCCAGTTACTGATCGAAGATGGCGTCATCACCCATGCAGTCTTTGCAGTCATCAACGAAAAGGGAGGCTCCATGCATAATTTGGTTGCACCGATAAAGCAATTATAACGATTTGCGTGGAACAGGGAAGCGACCCGGACCTCATAAACGTGAGTAATAAAATCTCCTTTGCAGCCTTATCGTCTTCCTCTCCCTTTTCTTATGTTTTTCAATCCCTGTCAATTTCAAAGAAATAGTCTAAATCATTAATTTATGAAACCGCACTTGTTTAATATTCTTTTTGTGGGGCTTTTATGGATAGTGCGTCTGTCTGCGTTATCGGTTACAAGCGGGGGAAACACTGCGTCTCCGCAGAATGCCGACAAAAACGTTCAAGCAGATACCATTCATGTGGTCGGCCACGCCCATATGGACATGAACTGGCTCTGGACCTATTTTGAAACGATGAAAATGTGCAATGATAATTTAAGACAAACCGTTGCATTCATGGAAGAATATCCTGACTTCACCATGATTCAAAGCCAGGCAGCTGTTTATAAATTTGCGGAGACGATTGATCCGCCACTGTTTAAAAAGATACAGAAATATGTCAAAGAAGGCCGTCTGGAACCGGGAGGGGGAATGTGGACAGAAGGGGATACGAATCTTTCGTCAGGCGAGGCTCTTTCCCGCTCATTTTTATTCGGACAGCATTATTTCCAGCAGCATTTTGGACGAATGGCTAAAGTGGGCTGGCTCCCCGACAATTTCGGGCATACCTCACAACTGCCGCAGATGCTGAAACTATCCGGGCTGGAATACTATTACTTTCATCGTTGTAAACCTTACCGGGGAAGTTTCTGGTGGGAAGGGCCGGACAGATCCAGGGTTTTATGCTATGGGAATGATACATATAATGGCAATATAACGCCGGAATTGAAAGATGAATTACAAAAAATTGTTCCCGATAGGCACCGGGTTTTGCAGGTTACCGGAGTCGGCGATCACGGCGGCGGACCTACCAGGGCCAATATTGAAACGGTGCATGGGCTTGATAAAATCCCCGGTTACCCTGCTGTGAAATTTACCACCGCAAGTGATTTTTTCCGTAAACTTTCCGGTGAGATGAATGGCCGGCCAACCCATAAAGGCGAAATGCAGTTCGTATTTGAAGGATGTTATACCTCCGTTTCGGAAATCAAATCAGGGAACCGGAACTGCGAAAATTCGTTGTTCACCTGTGAATTTTTTAATGCTCTTCGCTGGTTGAACGGGGACAAATACCCACAACATGAGTTAAACGAACTCTGGGAAACAATCGTTTTCAATCAGTTTCACGACATCCTGCCTGGATCGGCAATCTACGAAGCCAACCGGCAGGCGGTAGCGCGTTATACTGAAACCGAACGGAAAGCAAAAGAATTGAAAAATGCCGCTTTCTTTAAAATGGCCGATGAAGTTAAGTTCCGGCAAGGGCTGGGGCAGCCGGTCGTAGCGTACAACCTTTTCCCGGTTAACCGCAAAACCATTGTCGAAGCGACCGTATATTCCCATGAGGAACCACTCACGGTCAGTGTTGCCGGTTGGGGTACCGATTATTATGGGAAAGACTTCAAACCGGTTGAAGAAAAGGAGGAAAAAGAAGGTGCTAAGGGATCAAGTTACAGAGGATTATCTTATTCTTACAAACCAGTAAAAAAAGAGAGTGGTTTGGCAACAGTTTTGGTCCGCGATGGTTCGGGGAAGCAGTACCCTGCACAGATAATCTATTCAAAACCTACACCTCCCGGATTTACTTCAAAAATTCAGTTTGTTGAGGAAAATTTTCCGGCCGGCGGATATAAAACCTATTACATCGACGTAAACAATAAGGGAAAAAGTGATCCTCCCCTGACGGTTGACAATAATACATTCGAAACCGATTTTTTTACCGTTAAATTTAATATGGGAACAGGTGGTATTAAGAGCCTTTTTGACAAACGAAGCAAGACGGAGTATGTCCGCGAAGGGGGTGAACTTAACCAGCTGAAAATGTACCTCGAGGACAAAGAAGGGAGAATGAAATCGTGGGCCATAAATAAAATTGTAAAAGAAGAAAATGTTGATCATGTGGCCAGTGTAAAAGTGGTAGAAAAAGGACCGGTCCGCGTCTGTGTCGAAACAGAGAAGACATGGGGAAAATCGAGGTTTATCGAAAGAACTTATATCTACAAATCGTATCCGAGAATTGAATATGACCTGGAAGTACACTGGCTTGAAACTGGCAGCGATACAACCGACTCACCGATGCTGCGGGCAATTTTTCCGCTGAATCTTCATAGTCCCAAATTTTCTTGCCAGGTTCCCTTTAATGTAGCGGAACGCCCGGTTGACGGGCAGGAGGTACCGGCACAAAGGTGGGTGGATGTTACCGACGGCAATAAGGGGATTGCATTGCTGAACCGGACAAAATACGGCCATTCATTTCATCATGGCGACTTGCGGCTTACACTGATGAGGTCTGCCGGAAATCCCGATATTTATCCCAACCTTGGGAAATTCGAAATAAGTTACGCACTGTACCCCCATCCGGGGGACTGGAAAAACGGTGTCTGGCAGGAAGGGGATGATTTTAACGTACCGGTACAGGCCGATGAACCTCCCTCGCTGGCCCTGGCAAAAACACATGCAACACGTCCTGAGATGGAGTCCTTCATTTCCCTTGAAGGGAAAGGCGTTTATATGTCGGGATTAAAAAAAGCGGAAGGTTCCGAAGAACTGATCATCCGGATGGTCGAAGTGGAAGGAAAAGAAACCTTGGTGAATATTCAATTACCGGTAGCCATACGTTCCGCACGCAGGTTAAACCTTGTCGAAATGCCATTGGGAAATGGGGTAAGGCCGGCAATTAATGAACGCTCTGTGCAACTCAGGATCCGTCCGCATGAGATTGTAACCCTGGGTGTATTACCTGTAACCAAGTGATTTGAAACCTAAAAATAAATTGATCATGCCATTATACGAATACAATAAGAATGCAGAAAACCGCATCCGGCTTCCGAAAGCCATGTCTGTAAATATTGCCTGCGGAAGCAAGGAAGTATTAAAATCGATTGCAGACAAAATAGCTGACGTCGGGAACGGGCTGGTTGTTTTTGATGGCTGGTACGGCGTGGACTGGGATAGTATCGTTGTGTACCTGAAAGCTGAGTTACCCGATGTCCGGTTTACCAACTCAGCCACTCTTTTTAAAGCGTCCGAAATAATTGATGAATACCGTAGGCCATTTCTGACTGACGATCCGGCTTTTGGCTGGGTCAATGACCAGGGCATTCTGGAAGACATCATGGATGAGGAAAAGATTGACTTGTTCAGGCAGACGACCTTAAAAGAAAACGCAGTGGTTGTTCTCTATGGCCCGGGATCAGCAATTCAATCCCTTACTCCGGAAGCAATATTGGTACTCTACTTCGATTTTACCATGCAGCCTCTCCTCTGGCAGATGTGGGATGGAAAGCTTGTTCCTTTTGGATGGACCGGGCCCGAAAAGGATTATTACTGGAAGAAATATTACTACAACGATTTTTACCTGCTCCTCCGTCAGAAAAAATATGTTTTCGGAAAGATGAATTTTTATGCGGAATATGTTGACAGCGCAAATCCAAAACTCATTGATGCAAACATCTATAATTACATGATTGATGAGTTGGTAAAACAGCCGATCAAGCAGGTCAAGATTACCCAGCCCGGCCCATGGGGTGCATACAGGTACAAAGATTTATGGGAGATTGAGGGCTTGGAGTGCAATGCATGGAATGAACTGGCAGGTGTCGAGTTAAGTGTTTTGATCGACTGGGGAGGAAAGCACATGCTCAATATTCCCGCGCAAAATTTTATGCAACGTCCCGTGCAAGTAGTCGGGGAATATGTACACAAAACCTATCCCGATCTGATGCCTTTGCAGGTGTGGCTGGATGACGGGTATTTTCCTGAACCGGTATCTTTTGAACGTTCAAGTATGCCAATACATAACCATCCGGGCACGCAGTATGTCAAAAGACATTTTAACGAACCGCTCGGAAGATATGAAACCTATTATATTGTCGAGTCTTATAAGGGTTCTTCGACATGGATGGGATTTAAAGAAGACGCCGACCTTGAGCAGTGGGAAAGACTATGCCGGGAATCGGAAAACAAAAAAGAGATTCCTGATTGGCAGGACTTTATCTGTCGGTGGAACACCAGCGTGGGTGATCTTTTTCTGATACCGCCGGGAACATCCCATGGACACGGCGGAAACCAAATGATCCTGGAAATGGATACGGGGCCGTCGGTGGCCGGGACGGAATATTCCTTCTTTACTTATGATTTTGCCCGCAAAACATGGGACGATGTGAAGAAAGAAATGACTGCACCTCCCATGCGTATGCACCTGGAGCACTCGTTTGATAACAACAAATTTATCAGGGAAACGCGGGTCAGAAATACCCATCGTGCCCGCCCCATTACAATTGATGGCAATGGAAAGTTCCGGAAAGATCAATATACCACGATACCCGAAATGCCATTCCATATCGAGCGTATCTTTTTTGAACACAAGGCAGAAAATGATACGGAAGGGAAATACATGCAAATAGTGACCCTGACTGAAGGAAAACAGGTAACGATCCGCTCAATTGAAAATCCTGAATATTCGACAACAATCGAACGGTTACAGGCCTGTATCATTCCGGCCGGTTTTGGGAAGCACGAGTACATCAATGAGGATGGAACCCACGCGATGGTAGTATTAATAAGACTTAAGGAAGCATAAATATTAGATTTTTACATGGGAAACGTAAAAATAGAAAATAAAAAGGCAATCCTTCAGGTAAATTTAACCGGGGGAGCCTATTTTGATTTTCATTTAAAGGATTTACGGGTAAATCCTTTAAACTGGAAAATAAATGATCCGGCACAACCGTCGTTTATGGGACATTTCCTCTGTCTCGACCGCTGGGGGCCGCCTTCCGGTGGTGAAAAAGCAAACGGTTTTGTTCATCACGGTGAAGTAAATACTCAAAAATGGGAACTACTGGACGAACCTCAAAAAAAGAACGGACTGACAGCATGTTCAATGCGATGCAGGCTGCCCATGGGAGGGTTACAGTTGACCAGGAAAATCGAATTGGCCGAAGATGAACCGGTGTTCTTCGTGACAGAAGAAATTAGAAACCTGAACAAATATGGCCGGATGTTCAACATTGTGCAACATGTAACCATAACCCATCCCTTTCTTGACCAATCCACACTTTTTGACAATAATGCGGAAAAGGGTTTTGAAGATAAGGAGGATGGCAGTTTAAACCAGGAAGAAACAGTGCTGAAATGGCCGGAAGCAAATCATCACGGCAAAAAAGTAAGCTTAAGGCAGTTCCGGGATGAGTGGCCCAGGGTATCTTCCTTCGTGTATAATCAAAATGAAGAATATGCCTGGGTAACGGCATGTAATCCGGGTAAAAAACTCATGCTGGGATACCTATGGAAAACAAAGGATTATTGCTGGATTAATTTTTGGCGTTCGATGGAAGACGGCGTTCCCATGGCCTTCGGGATGGAATTCGGGACTACAGGTTTACACGAGCCTTTTCCTGTTGTAGCCAAAAAGGGAAAAATTTTTGATCGTAATATTTATGATTTCATTGACGCCGGTGAAACCGTCAGTAAATCATTCATCGCTTTTTTAGCCAAGATTCCGGGTGATTATAAAGGCGTTGAGAGAGTCAAGATCAGCGGTTCATCCTTTATTGTAAAAGAAAAAAGCGGGGTTTCCAGGGATATAGTATATATCATGTGAGGTAAACAACCTGCGGTGGAAAGATCGTAAATAATTGGTAAAATATGAAAAATGAGACTTCAATAACTAAAGCATTGCCTGTTCTGTTATGATTTTTCATCATGGGATTGGTTGATCTGGTTGGCTTTGCAACCAACTATGTGAAAAAGGATTTCGGGTTGAGTGACACGTTGGCCAATATGTTGCCTATGACCTTGTTTCTTTGGTTTGCCGTACTTTCAGTCCCCACAGGTATAATAATGAACAAACTGGGGCGCAAACGAACAGTGATTCTGAGTATGGGTATAACCCTGCTGGCCATGCTGCTGCCCCTGGTGAGTTACAACTTTCCGATGATACTGGTAGCTTT
>Ga0310040_1001059_pt1 | contig 21639 bp, 22 predicted proteins | sample EPASupsiteHSE623_FD_200237 | JGI IMG/M metagenome (GOLD analysis project Ga0310040, IMG submission 200237) | Bioremediated contaminated groundwater from EPA Superfund site, New Mexico - Sample HSE6-23 (v2) (version 2) | ecosystem: Environmental > Aquatic > Deep subsurface > Groundwater >... | reverse complement strand
GAACTCCCGGCGAAATGGATATGCTGGGAGAGATGGCGGATTGTATATCCGTTGGGGATACGGATATCTCCTGAGTCGGGCTCTTCCTCGCCAAGTATAAGTTTGAAAAGCGTTGTCTTACCCGAGCCGTTTCTCCCGGTGAGGCCGATTCGTTCGCCCGTACCCACGGAAAAAGAGACATTGTCTAAAAGAACCTGTCTGCCGTATGTTTTTGTAAGGTTTGTAATGGTAAGCATTAAAATAAAACCTGTTTATATTTCACTGTTCACCATTTACAGCGGGAAGATTATTTGTTGATGTTTCTTCCTGAAGAGGTTGCATTACATCTTCATATTCAGGTATCACAATGCCGCGCTTTACCATAATATCGTATATTATCTTCGCACGCCTCTCAACATAGCGTGATTCTCCGTCAGCACGGAGTTTTCTCGGGTTCGGGAGTACAACCGCAAGCCGGGCAGCTTCTTCAGGATTCAACGCTGATGCCTGCTTACCGTAATAATGGAATGATGCCGATCCGATTCCGAATATACCTTCACCCCATTCAGCCACATTGAGATAAAGTTCAAGAATCCTTCTCTTGGATAGAGTTCGCTCAATTCTCCAGGTCAGTATTGCTTCTTTCAATTTCCGAACAGGATTCTTTGCCGGAGTAAGGTAGAGATTTTTCGCAAGCTGTTGGCTTATGGTGCTTCCGCCGACTTTAAAGGCCCCTTTTTCAATATTTTTTTCGAGAGCTTTCTGCATTGCATCAACATCGAAGCCGTGGTGCGACCAGAACTTGTCGTCCTCAGCAATAATCACTGCTTTGATAAGATATGGCGAAATGCCGGATAAGGGAACCCATTTTTTCTGAATCTTCAGCTTCTTGCCTTTACTTTTCCATTCCTTTTCCCGGTACTCCATAAAAGCTGTCTTCTTCGGATTTTCTTTTTTCATCTCTGACACATCGGGGAAGATAAAATAATAGCCCGTGCCTGCCAGCAAAGAAAAAATGACTATAAGAAAAACAGCCTTAATTATTTTTGAAAAAATCTTTTTTCGCTTTTTCATTGAAAACCGTTATAAGCATAAATGAATGTACGGTAAAAAACAATCCCCCTTTGAAAAGATAATTCTGCAATGGTAAATAAATGTTTATCATCTCCTGGAATATCTGCCTGACAGGCGGGTCATAAATATTGATTACCATGATAGCAATTTTTTCATTAAATGAATCATCTACTCCCAAAAATAGCCTGTGGTGTAGATTTTAAGGGGTAGATATAGTTTTATATGGATGATGCCATATTTTTGCAATAGCGATGAAATATGAGGGTGCAAAATTTGCCTGAACATGATTTAATTTTTGATGGATTTAATGGAATAAATTCCAAAATGTTATATCCTGAATTTCAGTAAATTAAAAAAGGCAGATAAAAAAAGATCTGTTTCATTAAATGAAACAGAAAAGAATTGCAAACATGACAACAGATAAAAATATTAATTTGCGAGAGAGGGGATTTGAACCCCTACGGTTTAACCCGCTGGATCCTAAGTCCAGTGCGTCTGCCAATTCCGCCACTCTCGCCTGCTTTATTAGAATTTAACATCATTTAGTCTGTTTTATCAATATTACTGTTCTTTTCTTTTACATATTGTTTTACAAAACTCATATCATCTTCTGTAAACCCATGCCAGGCAAAGGGGGAGAGGGCATTGTTCTGGTATGCCGGGTTATCGGCTATAGGGTAGCGGGCATAGGATTTAAACTCATCAAACATGGGGGTATGGGGTATGGGTGTATATTCTGCAATATGTGTTTTTGCGCCAAAACCTGCTATATAGTCTATGGTCTCTTTTACATCACTCCATTTTTGCAAAGGAAGTCCGGCAAGTATGTAGATGCTGATTGTTTTTGCAGAAAACCCTGCTTTTACTAAGAAATTCAGGGCCTTCTCAAAGGCTTCGGGATTAACTTTTCCGCCTGTTGTTTTTTGAATCAGCGGATTAACTGTTTCAAGCCCTATCCTCACTTCCTTAAAACCTGCTTCCAGAAGAAGAAATGCCAGTTCTTCGTCAACCAGTGCTGCATTTATTGCATTCGGATTGTAAATATTAACTGTAAATGGAAACTTTATAATACGTTTAAGAAGGGGCTTTGCAAAATCTTCCTTCTTGAACAGAAAGTTATCATCATAAATCACAAACCTGTTCACACCGCGATCATGCCAGAAGAGAATCTCGTCCGCTGTGTTTTCCGGTTTTCTCCGTATTATATTTGGATGCATATATGGTGTTGCGCAATATGTACATTTGTATATGCATCCATAAGATGTCAGCAAAGGAACAAATGGTATACTGTCATATAAATCAAAGCAGGGATAAGGAAGGGTTTCAAAGTCATATGGGTCGGGCTTGTAGGGAAGAGCGGTAAGTAACTCTTTTTCCACAAAGCCGTAAAAACTATCCATTTCATTATTTTTTACAATAAAATCGGCTTTTGTCATTTCTTTTAAGGCGTGTTCATGACAGAGAGATGGGTATATTCCGCCGATGACGATTTTTGTCTTGGGGAACACCTCTCTTGCCGCATCCATTGCTTCTTTTGCGCCGTAATACCAATATGTCATGATAGATGTAATGAGTGTCAGATCTGGCGGCTCCAGGGAGGAGAGTTCTTTTATTAAAACTTCTTTTGAAGTGCCATATCTTTTGAGCCTTTTTCTTATGCCCTTTAATATTTGCGGTTTATCAACTGTTTCCTTTAAAAAAGGCGCTCTACCATCTTCTTTTCTTTTATTTTCATCAACCTTGAGGCAGTCAATAAGGCTTATTTCTATGCCGTTTTTTCTCATTATACTACCAAGATATAAAAGGCCAAGAGGGGTTGACCAGTAGCTGTAGGCTGAAAAATCATAAATATACGGGTTAATGAGAAGTGCTTTTAGATGTTTCACGTGGAACGCCGTTTGCCCGTTCTTTTCAAAGTAAAAATCTTAATTGTTATGAGTCCGAAAATAAATCCGCCTATATGGGCATACCATGCAACACCCTCTCCTTGCGAGAAAAATATTTGAATAAAAAACCATATGCTAAGAAGTACAACAGCCGGAAGTTCAACGACTTTTATGAATATAACTATGAATATCAAAGTTTTTATGCGCGCGTAAGGAAAAAGCAGCAGATATGCACCGAGAATGCCGGAAACAGCCCCGCTGGCGCCGATCATCGGAACAGCAGAAGACGGATCATACATAAGTTGAAAAAGAGCTGCAGTAATACCTGAGCAAAAGTAAAATAAAATAAATCGTCTGTGTCCCATGGAGTCTTCAATGTTGTTGCCGAAAATCCACAGATATAACATGTTTCCACCCAGATGAAAAAAACCGCCGTGGAGGAACATTGATGTAAAAACGGTTAACACATTATAAGGAATCAGTTCATATTTGCTTGTAAAGGCTGTAAAAAAATCATGAGGAATTAGTCCGTAATATTTATATATGTTGTCGCTTTCAACAGGGGTCAGCAAAAACCTCTGCCAGAAAAAAATTAATATATTTACAAAGATAATACATGTTGTTATAATGGGTTTGATGCGTGTTGGAACATTATCCTTTAAAGGTATCATCAGCTTATTTTTTACCATGTGTTGCAAACCAAGTCAAAAGCATCAGTATAAAAATACAATGGAAAGGCTCAGCATATGCCCGAATTAAGAAAAGACCCTATTACAAGCAGATGGGTTATTATATCAACAGAAAGAGGAAAGAGGCCTGTTTTTTTCACAGAAGAGGTGCCGCCCCAAAAAGCCGGTATGTGCCCGCTTTGCCCAGGCAATGAAAACATGACGCCTCCCGAAGTCTACGCGATAAGACCGCATTTGTCGCAGCCCAACGACCCGGACTGGATACTGCGGGTCGTTCCGAACAAATTCCCCGCCTTAAGAATTGAAGGGGAGCTTAACAAAGAAGGCATCGGGCTTTATGATAAGATGAACGGGGTCGGAGCGCATGAAGTTATTGTTGAAACCCCGTTACATGGACAAACTCTATCAAGAATGGAAGCGCATGAAATACAGAGAGTATTTGTGTCTTATAGGGAAAGAATGTTGGATCTCTCTAAAGACAAGCGATTCAAATATATAATGGTGTTTAAAAATCACGGTTCTATTGCAGGAGCTTCTCTCGACCATTCACACTCGCAGATCATAGCCCTCCCTATTGTTCCTAAGAAAGTTTCAGAGGAGATTGACGGCGGGCTGACATACTTCAAATATAAAGACAGATGCATTTTTTGTGACATAATTGCTCAGGAAAAAGATGATAATGTGAGAGTGGTTATGGAAAACGAAAAGTTCATAGCAATCTCGCCGTATGCTGCCCGATTCCCTTTTGAGGTCTGGGTGCTGCCTAAAAAGCATGAAGCCTATTTTGATTTGCACGAAAAAGAAGATAATTATTATGCTATTTCAGAGATTACCTCCCTCGTTTTAAAGAAATACGACAAAGCGCTTAACTCGCCTCCATATAACTATATAATTCACACGACGCCATCAGGCAGCGGCGACATGCCTTATTTTCACTGGCATATGGAAATTATACCGAGACTGACGAAAATGGCAGGATTTGAGTGGGGAACAGGCTTTTATATTAATCCTACCCCACCGGAAGAGGCTACGGCATACCTTAAAGAAACAAATATTTAGGGGGTAATATGAATGTTTTAATAGCATCTCCTGAAGTTTTTCCATTCATTAAAACAGGCGGCCTTGCTGATGTTACGGGCTCACTGCCTAAAGTGCTCAAAAAATTAGGCGTTGATGTAAGAATAATACTCCCCAAGCACAAAGGAATAGAAGAGCAAGGATTTCCAATAAAATATAAAAACTACAAATATTCATGCCCTATGTCTCAAGGGTATGTTGACGGGGAGATAGCGCTGACCGAGTATGACGGTGTTACCGCATATCTTGTGGAGAAAGATGATTATTATTATAGAGATTATCTATACAGCACACCGGATGGAGACTACCTCGATAATGCTGAAAGATTTATCTTTTTTTCAAAGAGCATACTTGAGGCAATAAAAGTCACAGGATTTGTGCCTGATGTGCTGCATTGCAATGATTGGGAAACTGCGCTTGCGCCGGTGTTTTTAAAAACTTTATATAAAGACGAGCCGCTTTTAAAGAACATTTCAAGTCTCTTTACTATCCATAACCTTGGATATCAGGGAATTTTCTGGCAATATGATATGCATCTTCTGAATATTGGCTGGGAGTATTTTGCGCCCGATTACCTTGAATTTTTCGGCAATATTAATTTTTTAAAGGGGGGCATAGTATTTTCGGACATCATTAACACGGTAAGCAGAAAGTACAGCAAGGAAATACAAACGCCGGAGTTTGGCTGGGGGCTTGATGGTATATTGCGGACAAGAAAATCAGACCTTTACGGTATAATAAACGGGATAGATTATGAAGACTGGAATCCTTGGAAAGATCCCTATATCCCGGCTCATTATGACAACAAGGATACAAAAAATAAGAAAAAATGCAAGGCAGCGCTCCAGGAGGCATTCGGGCTCCCGGTGGCCGGAGATATCCCGCTAATCGGCACCATTTCGAGGCTTGCCGATCAGAAAGGTTTCGACCTGATAGCATCTTCCCTTGAAGAAATGCTCTCGTACGGGACGCAATATATAATTCTTGGAACAGGGGAGAGAAAATATCACGATCTTTTTACCGAATTATCCAAAAACTTTCCAAAATCATTTTCGTTAAAAATAGCCTATGATAATAAACTTGCACACTTAATTGAGGCAGGATCGGACATGTTTCTTATGCCGTCGCAATATGAACCGTGCGGCTTAAATCAGCTATACAGCCTCAGATACGGCACCATTCCTGTTGTAAGGGGTGTAGGCGGACTTGAGGACACGATAACGGATGTTACAAAAGAACCTGAAAGCGGTACAGGGTTCAAGTTCTACGATTATACAGACAAAGCAATGCTTGAAGCTGTAAGCAGGGCATTAAAGGTCTATAAAAATAAAGACGCCTGGATTTCTCTTGTAAAAAGATGTATGGATGAGGATTTCTCGTGGCAAAGGTCTGCAAAAGAATATATGGGACTCTATAAAAAAGCTATCGAGAAGCATGAAACCCGTTGATTTGCTTGGCAAAATTATTGAAATATCCCACTCAAACCTCGAAATAACATCGAGGATCAACGCAATTCTTAACATTATAGCAAGGGAAATGGATTTTGATGAAGTGATTGTCTTTACTTATGACGAAGACAAAAGGCTTACATGCAAATACATGAATCAGAAAAGCTCCTTATTTAAAATACTTTGCACGTACAGATGTCATATAGGTGAAGGCATAGTCGGTGGTATAGCTCAAAAAAGAATGCCACAGTTTTTTTCAAAAAGAGACATTCCCTTGAGGTTTGGTTGCCTTTTTTATCCTGAGCTTGACGGATGTATTGAGAAATACAAAACATTTTCATTTCTCCCTCTTACTGATGATAGCTATCTATACGGTGTACTGGCCGCTTGTTCTTCAACAAGAGAAACCATGCATGATTCAGAAAAAATACTTTTATCCATTATTTCAAGAGAAGTTGGAGGTATTCTAAAGGCTTACGAATTGCTTATTTCTTCCAAAAAAAGGATCAGCGAGCTCGCAACTCTTTCAGAGCTCGGCAAGCTTCTCACGTCAAACATAGAACCACATGCACTTTTCAGGAACATCGGATTAATTGTAGCAAAAGCCCTGAACGCATCATTTGTTACAATAAGGATGGAACACGCTTTCCTGAAGTTTGATTTGCACAGAATTACCTACGGCGAAATAGATCCTGCAACTGAAAATCATGTTAATAGACTTGAGAAAGACGCGATACAGCAAAAAAGAGCTGTTACCCTAAAAAATTATTTATTAGACCAGGGCGATGCATCTCCCATTGATATTTCCATGTATTCTACACCCATTATATCAAAGAATAAAGTCATAGGGGTAATAACGATAGGCGGCACAAAGTCGCAACAGAATTTTATTCTGGAACGAAGCGAGCAATACCTTGTTAACAACATAGTAAATTATATAACAAACGGTTTTGAAAACACTTTACTGAATTCGAAGTTGAGAGATGTCATTGAGGAATTAAATAACGCGCAAAAAAGACTTATAGAGCAGGAAAAATTCAGAAGTCTTGGTGAGATGACTGCAAATATTGCTCACGAGATAAAAAATCCCCTTGTAATAATAGGTGGTTTTGCAAAAAGACTTGCAAAAAAAGTTGCTCTTGATCGGACAGAAAACAGGTACGTTGATATAATAATCAAAGAGGTTTCAAGGCTCGAGACCATTCTTAACGAAATCCTTGATTATGTAAAAGAAACACACACTTCAAGAGAAATCTGCAATATGAACGATTGTATTGACGAAATTCTCTATCTTTTTTCATCTGTTCCAACATGGGACAAAATTGAAATAGATAAAGAAATCGACTGTAACCTGCCAACGATAATGTGCGATATTCAACAGATTAAACAGGTGTTTATAAATATGTTGGTAAATGCTTACGAGGCAATGCATGGTGTCGGCAAAATAACCATACGAACAGAACAAACTGTGCTGGACAACAATCCCTGTTTGGCTGTTTCTATAACAGATACCGGAGGCGGGATAGACCTTACGGCTATAGATGATATATTCAATCCTTTTTTTACAACCAAAGAAAAAGGTACTGGTTTAGGTCTTGCCATATCAAACAGAATTATCATGAATCACCTTGGAAGAATTGAAGTAAAAAATATGGCAGGGAAAGGTGTCACGTTCTTTGTTTACCTCCCTTTAAAAGAAAATACAATAAAAGAGGAGTTTTTATGAATGCGATAAAAATATTGGTTGTGGATGATGAAGACAATATAAGATTTCTTTTTAAGGAAGAGCTTGAAGAAGAAGGGTACCAGATAGAGATGGCTTCAAACGGTTTTGAAGCCATTGAAAAAGTAAAAGGTTCAAAATTTGATTTAATTGTAATGGATATAAAAATGCCCGGAATGGACGGAATACAAGCGTTGAATGAAATTAAAAACATGAACAAAGATCAGCTTGTGGTCTTATGCTCGGCCTACGGGGAATTTAAACAGGATTTTTCAAGCTGGGTTTCGGATGCTTATGTAGTGAAATCCGCAGACTTAAGTGAAATGAAGCAAACTATAAAAAAGCTTCTGGAAATTAATTAACGGATTGATTGGCAATAAATATCTTGATATTGGAATATATATAAAATAATATAATTACATCTGGATTAGATGGGGGTGTAGCTCAGCGGGAGAGCATCTCGTTCGCAACGAGAGGGCCGCGGGTTCGATTCCCGCCACCTCCACCATTCTGATTTAAAATTACAGAGCAGCATCTTCAAACTTTCCTGTAACATCATTTTGGTTTTAATTTTTATTTATCCTTTGCCTCAAGGCGCTATATTACTTAAAATAGACCAGACACGGACAGGGTATCCAAGATTATTTTCGCGGTATGTTGTGGCTTGTTAAATATTACACTTGCATTTTGTGCTAATAACTGTTAGTAAATATAGGATAATTCAATTTCAAAGGTGCAAAATGGCTAAATATCCTAAGATCCCAGGGGCTACGGTAAGACGTTTATCAAATTACTTAAAATGCCTTGAAGACCTTGAAACAAAAAATGAAAAAGTAGCATCAAGTGCGCTTCTCGCCACTATATGCAACGTTAACGCTGCCCAGGTGAGGAAAGATTTTGCATATTTCGGCGAATTTGGCATCAGAGGCATGGGCTACAACATTAAAGAACTCGAGTATCATATAAAAGAAATACTTGGCGTCAACAGGGAATGGAGAATTGCCGTTATTGGTATTGGAAATATGGGAAGCGCCCTTCTTGTATATAAAGATTTTTTAAAACAGAATTATAGGATAGTGGCTGCATTTGATATAGATCCTGTTAAAGTTATCGGGCAGATATCGGAAAAAATGGGAAAGCCTGTGGAAATCCTTCCTATGGAAAGGTTAAAAGAAGTTATAGAAACAAGAAATGTTGAAATAGGTATCATAACAGCGCCCCCTCAGGAGGCGCAGAAAGTAGCAGATCTCCTTGTTGATGCAAATATAAAAGGAATTTTAAACTTTTCACCTGCGCCGGTCAGGGCCATAGACCCTGTTAAAGTGAGAAACGTTTTCTTTACGTCTGCTCTTGATAATCTTGTATACTACCTAACCAACTAAGGTGTTTTTATGTGGAAACTATTTGGAAATATTGTTGAAATGTTTGTTTATTCCACAGTTTATATGATTATCGTACTGGTTTCGATGAAGATTGTCGGTGCAATTTTCTCAACTAATTTTGAGAGAAAAGTCTCGGAAGAGGGCAACATCGGACTTTCGTTAATCTGTGCATGCATTTTTATCGGATTTGCAATTCTTCTTTCCAATATTATCAGATGATGAAGACACTCTTTATAACCGGCACAGATACAGGAGTTGGTAAAACAACGATAGCAGCAAGCTTATCTGCATTTCTATCCCTTAGGGAAAATTTAAACGTGGGCGTAATGAAGCCCTTTGAAAGCGGAACCTCAAAGAGAAATAAAGATCTGCTCCCCTGGGATGCGATATGCCTTAGAGAGGCATCGGGTAGTTCGGATGATCTTGATGATATAAACCCCTATATGTTTGAGGCGCCCCTTGCGCCGGAAGTTGCGGCAAATCTTGAGCACATCCAGATAGATTTAGATATTGTCGACATAATATACAAAAAAATTACAGAAAAACATGATATTGTCATAGTAGAAGGAGCCGGGGGTGTACTCGTACCGATTAAAAAAGATTTTTTTTATGCAGACCTCATAGAGAGGTGGAATGTGCCCACTATTATTATATCAAGAATCGGCTTGGGCACCATAAACCACACCCTGCTTACCTGCAGCTACCTGCAGTCAAGGGGTGCAAAGATTATCGGTGTGATTTTAAACAACAACGACGGGTCAGACGACCTTGCAGCACAAACTAATCCCGAAGCATTAAGACGTCATATAAATGTGCCCATACTCGGCATTTTTCCTCATACAAAGGACTTACTAAAAGAAGGTATGGACAGAGAACTTCTTGCAGATATTTTTGCCAAACACATAGATACCGGAACGATGCTCAACCGCATTAATAAGATATAAATAAAAACTTCCCCGCTGCAAACAGCGTGGAGATATTTATTTCCACGCGCTAAAAACAATCTTACAGCCTGTTTTTCAAGTATAACATGTATATATATTTACATCTATCAATGTTTTGTTCTGCCCAGCACCTCTTTAAAAAAGGGCCTTGAACGCTCAATAATATCCATTTCAACACAATAGGCGATCCTGAAATAACCCGGTTTGCCGAAGCCGATACCGGGAACTCCAAGCACATGATGTTTTTGAAGGTTTCTCACAAATTTTATATCATCCTTTATCGGAGATTTCGGAAAAATATAAAAGGCGCCTTCAGGTTTTACAACCTCAAAGCCCGCATCTACCAGTATGTCATATATTACGTCCCTCTTTTTCTGATAATCTGCTATATCTACGCTATTTTTCTGAAACTTGCCGACAAGCCTCTGCATGATTGCCGGGGCGTTGATAAACCCGAGGATTCTGTTTGCAAATATAGCCGCGTCGATGAGTTTATCTGCATTCTTCATAAGAGGAGATACGGTGATATACCCTATTCTTTCACCGGGCAAGGCAAGATCTTTTGAATGGGATGTAATTGTAATGGTATCTTCATAAAGGGGAAATAGGTCCGGAAACCGAATATTGTCGTATATAATCTTTCTGTAAGCTTCGTCGGAGATAACAAATATCCTTTGCCCTTTCTTTTTTCTCATATTAAGCAAAGCCGCCAGTTCTTTTAGTTCTTCTTCGTTGTATACTACTCCTGTCGGGTTATTAGGGGAATTTACGATGATTGCTTTTGTTTTTTCGGTGATAGCTCCTTTAATCTTTTCGATATCGAGATGGAAATCATCCTTTGTGTCAACAAGCTTCATTACACCGCCATGATTTTCTATATAGAACATAAACTCAACAAAAAACGGGCATGGCACAATCACCTCGTCCCCAGGATCAAGGAGCGCCTTCAATATAACATTGATGCCTCCTGCTGATCCGACTGTCATGATAATATTATTTTTTGTAAAAGCAAGTCCTGAGAGCTCTCTATGAAACGCCGCAATCTCTTCCCTTACGTCTTCATAACCGCTGTTTGTCATGTATCTGTGTTTGCCTTTTATGTCGGACGAAACTATCTTTATAAGCTCTCTTTTCAACTCGTCAGGAGGTTCCGCAATCGGATTGCCCAGAGTAAAATCAAAAATTTGATCCTGGCCGTATTGTTTTTTCAGCTTTTCCCCTTCTTCAAACATAGCCCGAATCCAGGAAGAACTTTTCATTGATTCAGAAATTTTATTTGATATAACCATCATATGTCTCCTTAATAATATCGCTTACCTATTCTTCTGAAACCATCGAGAGCATTCATTATTTTCTCCATAGTCACACAGTATGCAATTCTGAAATAACCGCTTCTACCGAATCCTCTTCCCGGTACAACAAGAATTCTCTCCTCCCTCTGCACTCTCTTGACAAATGCAAGCTCGTCCTTAATGGGCGATTTCGGAAACAGATAAAATGCACCGCCGGGTTTCACGCATTCGAAGCCTGATTCTATAAGCGTATTGTAAAGGATATCCCTCTTTTTTTTGTATTCCAGGACATCTACAGAGTTTTCCTGAAACATGCCTGCGGCGCGTTGAAAAAGAGCAGGAGCATTCACGAATCCCAGGGCTCTTATGGATATGATAAGTCCTGAAACAAGAAGATCGATCTCCTTTATGTTAGGCGATATAGCTATGTAACCTATCCTCTCGCCGGGCAGGGCAAGATCTTTTGAATGGGATGTAATGCTGACAACAAGGTCATAAATCTCAAAGATGTTCGGCAGCACAGCGTCATCATAGATAATCTTTTTATATGCCTCATCAGCTACAATATATATTTCCTTGCCTTCCTCTCTTTTCCTGTACAGCAGTTTTGCCAGTTCCTTCAGACTTTCTTCGCTGTATACGGCTCCTGTCGGATTGTTCGGGCTGTTTATAAGAATGGCCTTTGTTTTATCGTTTATTGCGCCTTCTATTTTTTCTATATCGAGCTGGAAATCCTCTTTTGTGTCAACAAGTTTCATTATCCCGCCGAAGTTTTCAATATAGTTTTTAAATTCCCAGAAGAAGGGATTCGGCACGATAATTTCATCGCCCTTGTTTAACATGCTTTTAAAAAGTATGTTAATACCGCCTGCACACCCTACAGACATGAAAATGTGCTTGCTTGTAAACGGTAACCCGTAATGCGTCTTCAGGTACTCGGCAATTCCTTCCCTTACGCTTTGGTAACCGCTGTTCTCCATGTATTTGTGCATACCGGGCGTTGTTTGCATAAGCATGTCTATCAGAGCAGACTTTAATGCCTGAGGGGGTTCCACATCAGGGTTCCCGAGGGAAAAGTCATAAACTTTATCGTCGCCCAGGGTTTTTTTCATCTGCATACCTTCTTCAAACATCTTCCTTGTCCATCCCTCCTGATTCCGGATAAGCCTTCTCATCTTGCTTGAAACTATCATTATTTCCTCCTCTTAAATAGTTTCCGTCCGGAAAAGGTCCTTTTCCACCCAAGCTTCGCCAATCCGCGGTCTTTCCTGCGCGCCGCATATGTTCTACGCCTTAAGCGCAATCCCGTGATTTTCTTGCCTGAACGAAAAATCCCTCTTTTCCGATTCGGGAAGTATTTGGTTGCCATCCGGAAACTAAGGATAGCAACCAAATAGTAAAAAAGGCCATAGACATTATTGCCATGGCCTTTAAACTAAAAAGAGCCACGGGTTTTGCACCCGTGGCTCTTTGCTTATATCAAAGCAAATTTATGCCCGGGTGCGAGCTTCTAAAGTAAAAGTAAAAATATCCGGGAAACTCTCTAAACTTTTTCATACGCAGACATTTAAAAACAATATGTTACGCTTGTCAAGAGGAAAAAACATGTACAACAACTGCCGGAAGTTTTGAAAAAGAGACTGATTGCGGCTTAGAGTTATCTGAATAGTAATATTGATATGGGTATTCCTGCAAGCACGACATAAAGAATATTGATTTTATAGAACAGGGCAAGCAATGCAAGGAGCGCAAAGATCGTTTTTATTATATCCCATTGAATTGCAAGGAAAAAATTGACGGAAACGTATAAAAGGAGTCCGACAAATGTTACGAGCACACCCCTTGTTATGCTGTAAAAATATCTGGAAATCCTTAACTTTTCGAAAAAAGGGACAGCGGTTATTAATATAAAAAACGACGATGCAAAGCTTGATAGTGTGCTGACAATGGCGCCGGACAGTCCGTCAACCAGATAGCCCACAAAAGTCGAGGTGATAATGATCGGCCCGGGGGTAACCTGTCCGAGCGCTATCGCGTCCATAAAGGTTTTATTGTTCATCCATCCCCTGACATTAACAACCTCATGGAGCATAAGAGGCAAGGCACCATATCCGCCGCCAAAGGCAAAAAGATTCACTTTGAACATTACAACGGAAAGCCGCAATAATTTATTGCTGAAAAAATACAGAAAAACAAAGCCTGAAACAAGAGCAATAGAAAGAAAGAGAATATGTTTCATGTGAAACAAAGCAGTTTCTCTTCCTGCACTGCTTGCAACAAGGCCTTCACCCTTAAACACTAAAATACCCAGCAAGGCCGCGCCTGCTACAACCAGAAAAGGGCTGACGCCAATCCACAACAATCCCGCAGAGATTACCGCTAATCCAACATCTTTATAATCTTTCAATGATGTTTTCCCGAAAGAATATGTTGCGTTTACCATTATGGCAACAATGATGATATTGAGTCCGGCAAATACTGAGATTATGTGCGGCAAGTCGTGAAAATGTGTGTATAGTGCTGAAAATGCCAGCATCAATAAAAAAGCGGGCAGCACAAAACCTGAACATGAAAGAACTGCTCCTGAAATGCCGTTGGTTTTCAGGCCGACATATGTAGCCATCTGCATGGCTGTTGCGCCTGGAATGGACTGACACAGAGCAACACCTTCATTGAAAGCGTCATTGTCGAGCCACGACTTTTGTTCCACTGACAGCTTGCGTATGTATTCAACCAGGGCCGGTCCGCCGAAAGCGCCTGCGCCGAGTTTCAGAAATGCAAAAAAAAGCTTTGAGTAAGAAGGTTTTTGCACTGAAAAATCGCTATTTTACAAGCGGGAGCACAGCCTTGAACTCATCGGTTCCTGCCTTTTGCAACAGCTCATAAATGAACATCTCGGTGGATGATATGGTAGCGCCGCATTGGCGCATCCTTTCCATGGAAACGATATGGTTTTCCCTTGCTCTGGAAGAAACAGCGTCGCTTATAATATGCACATTAAAGCGGGGCAGTGCAAAGATTGCAGTCTGGGCCACACAGATGTGAGCCTCAAGCCCCGCAAGAATAAGGGTGCTTTTTCCAAGCTTGTTAATCCAGTCAGAAAAGTCACTACAGAAAAAACAATTGAAATGAACTTTATTTATCCGATAAGCATATTCCAGTTCTTTATTTGCTTCAGGAATTGTATTGCCAAGCTTTTCCTGCTCAGTTACCACTATGGGCAGCTTCATTATATTTGCGAATCTGATAAGCCGAAGCACATTCTCAACAACTTTTTCCTTGTCTGATACTGCTGGCACTAATTTCTCCTGAACATCGATAATTACAAGTGCACAATCCTCTCTTGCAATCAAGCTTTGCCTGTCATGCTGTTCTGCCGCCATTCTAATCCTCCGTAATAGTTATATGCGGGTAAATTACCCGCAGCTTTGCCGCCGAAGCTTTATTAAGTTTTTTCTATGCCCGCTATGTTTACTTCTTATTTTTTGCAGTCTTTTTCAACCACGCATATTTCCGGGAGATTCCTGTATTGCTCTGCATAATCAATCCCGTAGCCCACAACAAAACCGTCTTCTATTGTAAGCCCCACATAATCACCTTCCATTTCCACTTGCCGCCTTGCCCTTTTATCAAGAAGCACGCAAATCTTCAAAGATTTCGGATTTCTTTGAAGGAGCATTTCCTTTATATTCTTCAGCGTGATTCCAGAATCGATAATGTCTTCCACAATTATGACATTCATGCCATTTATGTCTTCCTCAAGGTCTTTTGTAATAGTAATTTCCCCTTTGGATTCCATAGCGTTTCCATAGGACGAAACCCTCATAAAATCAATTTTTGAAGGGTTTTTAATATATCGTATGAGGTCCGACATAAACATAAAAGATCCTTTCAGAAGGCAAACAAAATAAATCTCCTCGTCGTCAAAGTCTTTTTCGATAGATAAAGCAAGCCCCCTCACAGCATTGTCAATTACTTCTTTTGTGAATAAAGGTTTTAGCATGTGACATATCTCCTATAATGCAGGTTCCAGAACTATTATTTCATGTTCTTTCGGCAGCGATTCTTTTTTGATCTCAATTTCAGAAGCTTTAGCCCTCTTAACACCCTTTTTGCCTCTAATAAATTCCTCAACATCCGAGATGGGGAAAGTGCATTTATCGGTTTTAAAATGCATTGGTATGGTAATGGCAGGCTTCAAATCATTCATAACTTTCGTGGCCTCCCGTGAATCAATGGTGTAAAAACCACCAACAGGAATGAGCAGAATATCGACTTTTCCAATTTCCTCGACCGCTTCTTTTTCCAGCGTATGGCCCAAATCACCGGCATGCACTATTATGAGCCCATCGGCATCTACAACAAATATGAGGTTGCTGCCCCTTTCCTTGCCTTTTGATGCGTCGTGATGACTTGGAATTGCCTTTATTTTCAAACCTTTAATATTATGTGTACCGGCTTTTGTTATGTGTGTAAATTTTCCCTTAATATCTTTTGTATAATTATGGTCTTCATGGTCATGGCTTGCAAGTACGATATCGGCTTCGTCAATAATTTTACCGTATGACAGTGCTCCGCCGAATGCGCCTGACTGGTAAGGATCGGTGATGATTCTCACGCCCGCATCTGTTGTTATCATAAACGCCGAGTGTCCATAAAATTTAATTTTCATAATTCACCCCTCTTTTTAATCTCTGCGGGTTAATTCCCCGCTTTATACTGTAAAAGATTTTTTTAGTTTTTTACTTTAACACCCTGCCTTCTCGAAGCGGGTCAGTTAATTGATCTACCATCTTCATAAAACTATCCTATATTATATACCTTTTTCAATCATATCCTCCACCGATTTCCTGTAAAAGATGCAGCGGCAAATTTATGTGCGAGTACCGCCCCTGAAATGCACTGAAATAGCATGGACAACCTCATATACAGTCCGGGTTCGGTACGGCGATCAATGGCCCCATGGGGGAAACATTCAATTGCAAATTAATTAAAATAGTAGGAAAATAAAGAAAAAAGGTGGCATATAAGGAAAATTTTGCGGGATCCATTCAAAGGGAGGTCAAAATGAAAGCCGGAGTAGGATACTGCAATGAGAAGGATGCTTTCTTATCTGGTAGAACAATAGCCAAATCTGCAATGAGAAGTGGAGGGATAGAAAAACCTTGCCTCGTCCTTGCCTTCTGCAGCGAGCAGGTTAATGCCGACGAGTTTTTAAAAGGATTGCAATCGATTGTAGGGGTTGAAGTGCCAATCGTGGGGGGATCATCTGTCGGGATAATCACAAATAACGATTTATCCTATGAAGGCTTTCCTGCCGGTGCTGCAATCTTACAGTCAGATATATTTTTATGCAAGGTTGCCTGTGCAGGCGATTTGGATAAAGATGAAATGCAGGCCGGAAAAAGACTTGCGGAAAGCTATAAAAACGAGACAGAAGGGAAGCTGATCCTACTCTTTTATGATTCTGTAAAACTTTCACCAACCACTACCACCCCTCCTGTTATGAACGCATCTCCGCCATTGATCAAAGGGATAGAAGAAACACTCAGGGAACCGATTCCAATTATAGGTGCCGGTTTGGTGGGTGATTATGACTTCAGCCCTACAATCCAGTTCTGCGGATCTAATGTCTGCAGCCAAAGCGTTGTTGGAACTCTTTTCCAGGGAGATTTTCAGCACTATTATCAGATAATGCATGGATGCACCCCTAAGGACGGCATCTATCACACCATTACAAAAATGGAAGGGCCGGTCATATACGAAATTGATGGAAAACCGATCGTTAAAATGATTGATGATATGTATGGCAATCAAGATTGGCAGAAGCAAATTCCTGTCAAGCGTCTTGCAATTGGCGTAAATCATGGTGATAAATATGGGGAGTTCAATGAAGAAGAATACGTGAACAGACTCATTGCAGGGGTTTTACCTGAAGGCGCAGGCATTGTCATTTTTGAACCCGATCTCAGTCCGGGAACAGAAATATTGTTTATGCTTAGAGACTCAAATAAAATGATCGATTCAACCAGGAATAATTCAGTGCAGTTGATGGCACGGATTAAAACCGAGGGGAAAAGACCGGTTTTAGGTTTGTATATCGACTGCGCAGGCAGAACCGCAAGTTTTTCAGACACTCTCACCGAAGAGGCATTGGAAATCAGTAAAGTATTTAACCGGTTGAATGTTCCTTTTCTTGGATTCTATTCAGGAGTTGAGATTGCTCCCTTACTCGGAAAAAGCAGGGGGCTTGATTGGACAGGTGTTTTGCTGGTTCTTGCCGAAGAATGGTAAGAAGTTGAAAGACAAAAAGTACACCGGATTACAGACCCGGTTGGAAAAAGCACTGAAAGAGGTAGCTTACTACAAAAGGCTTTCGAAAGAGGCGGGGGATTTACGCCTTAGAGAAACTGAGGAGCTTTCAGGACTTATCTCAAAACTCAAGCAGGCAGAGAAAGAGAGGGAGATGCTCATTTTTGAACTAAAAGATGCACTTTCTCAGGTCAAGGCTTTAAGTGGATTACTCCCCATTTGTGCTTCCTGCAAGAAAATAAAAAACGATAAAGGACACTGGGAACAGATGGAGATATATATAAGAAACCGTTCGGAAGTAAACTTCTCTCATGGTATTTGTCCGGAGTGTGCTGAAAAACTGTATCCTGAGTATTATAAAAAGAAGTGAATGAATATCGATGGTATGTTTTGATTTCATTGCCCTATACGTAACAATACGTATAGCATTCCATAATCAACAACCACAAAATGAAGACCATATGCAAGATTGGTAGGTGCATGCATCCTTATACCTGCAGGCGCGGTTTTCCGTCCGGATTTTTCTCCGGCACAGTCTCCGGGGTTGTCGAGGTTTGCAGCAAAGAAATAACCCTGGGAAACAGGCAGTTTTCCGACTGAAATTGCCCCCGGCGCCCGTCCGCGGAAACGGGAAAACACTCGAGGGCAGGCTTCCTGAATTTTAAGAACCAGTTTTAATAGGGATCCCGCTTGGCCAATAGCTCAGCGGACAAGATCTCGCGATGCAGCGTCCGTGTTGACTTTCCGGAGATTTACATAATTGGTGTCCACTGTGGACACCAATTATTCCAACAGACTTTTTTGTATACATTTCTGCTTGCAGATTACGCCTTTTTAACCGGCTCCACATCTACCTCGCCTTTGAATTCTTCGAGAAGGGCGTCGTTAAGCTTCTTTACATCTTCTTCATTTTCAAGGACGATAACAAGCTCCCTGTCGTCCAGAACCTTTAATTTTCCATACTTTTTTACCACATCTATGACCTGCTGAGGGTCGGTTGTTACCCATCCTTTCATTCGGCGGACAAGTTCCTCACCGTTGAATGCTCTCTCAATCGTAAGGTCCACCCTTCTTTTTTTTGCTTCCCAGCCGACAAGTGCAGGCTGCGCAACCATGGGGGTAACCGGATCATGCATTGCCGCACATCTGAACCACAATTTGGCTCTAACCATAATTAACTCCTTTTGTTATCGTGGGTTTTGTCAAAAGTTTTCATCAAATAGTTTAGCTCTTTTCTCTTGGTCGGTTAACGGTATCTTCGGGAATGTCCATCTTTGGCGGTCTGCTGCGTCTTACGATCCTCCATCGTACATTCAGTACGATTACGGCCTGTAAGACTAACAGCCCATCCAAACCTGAACAATCCCGATATGCCGTTAACCACTCAAGCCGGATTCACATATACGTTTATATGAATCCGGCGGAAATGAAGAAAATTCTTCATTTCCCATACTTCACTTTATCTCCCCCCTGTTTTCTCTTTGTAAAAGCTTGTACATATTCATTCTGTGAACCAATTTTTCATAAAAATATTTGCAATACCTTATCGTAAATTGTATTTTCCATAAAATAATGGTTTTATCTAACGATGTCAAGCTGCTGCAAGTGATTTTCAGGGCTTTATGTCTGTCCGGAGCTTTTGGCAGAGCCCGGCCCTCATTTTTTTCCAACAGCCTTGAAGAAGGTGTAGCAGAATACTCCATCAGACTCCGCTGTTCGGTATAAGTCTTTGATTCCTTTGTCAAAAATATCCGGTTCAATTATTCCCGTCTTGATCGCCGATTCACGGACACCTTCAATCATAGCGGTAAATGTTTTCTTTGTAAAACCTTCAACCAGTCCGGGTTTGCTCGAATCAACATAGACCATACGGGGGGACACATGAATCGAGTTGAAGCCTGCGTCAATCAAAAGCGGATAAAGTTCTCTTCCTATCATTGCATTTCCGCCTGCCCTGTGCTGCAATTCAACCTGGCAATCAATGGCTCTATGCGCGGCATTACTGTCAGGATGGAAATACGCAGAACCATGATCCCCTTCAATGACCGTGATTGTCCCGCCGGGCCGCAGATAGTCCTTCAGCACCTGTAACGCCATTACCGGCTTTGGGAGATGCTCTAGGACAAAACATACAAAAACATGGTCAAAGGAATTCAGATCAAAGGGTAAATTAAAGATATCCCCCTGTTGGAACTGCACATTGGTCAAGCCTGCTGATGTGACTTTTTGCATAGCTTCAACAACCGAAACCTCAGAAATATCTATAGAAGTAATCAAAGCACCCGGACTGTTCTTCGCCAGAGTAACTGTCTGTGCGCCAACACCACAACCGGCTTCCAGAACACGGCTTCCTGCCGGATAAATAGTGTCGGAATGCAGCAAGTCAACAAGCGTGGATGCCTGATCCTGCAACCGTATGTTTTCCCGATGATCGTAGCCGTGAACATATGTTTTATTCATAATTCCTCTTTTCTGACAAGAAATTCAGCCGTGGCTGGGCGGTAGATGCTCTGCTTAATTTAGCCCAACGATTCACTGGAACTATTTTCTTGCCTCTGTCGGTTTTTCCATTTGAACCTTCTTTTTTTGTTTTCCTGTACTCTAAAAAAGACACTTTTCAAAAGGTTCCCATGCTTTTATTCACAGTGAATAAAAAATTTACCTAATTATCCAAACCAACGCCCATATTTGGTTTACAGAGATTTTACTCTTTGCTCTAAATGTTAGAGCAAATGCTGCGGACACATTGTCTGTGATCCCCAAACATGATCAAAATCGAATTTCTTTTCCATAATCTGTTCCAACACCGGACTTCAGTGTTGTACATTCCTTCTTATTTTGTTGTTCCTTCAATCAACATTCCATTGATGAACTTGTGAATAATGCTTGATACATACGTCTGATAAGGCAGGCCTTCCTTAACGGCTTTTCTCTGTAGTTCTATGAGGTCTCTTTCGGAAATCCGTATATTCAGCCTCTTGTCCTTCCTCAAAGTATTGCGAGCGTAATCAGCCAACTCCTTCTTTCTTTTTGAAAGGTCAGCAACAGGAATCCATTCACCTTTTTCGAAGCTATCCAGTATTTCCTTCTCTTCTTTCGTAAGTTTAGTCTTCATGTTTCTCTCCAAGATATTGCTGTGTGGCCTTCCTGCTCGGGATATGCACTCTCGGACCTTTGTCACTTCAGTATTCGTGGAATAAACATTGATACTTGTCGGCGGTACTGTTCATAATCGCTGCCGAAGTCTTTCAGTAATCGGGGTTCTTCGACTAGTTTCACGAATACCAACATGAAGATCATGAATAGAGTCGCCAGTGCAGCTGCGATGACAGAGTTGAGATACACGGCTTCCGCATAATATAACATGCAAGTGCCGAAAAGCATAGGATTTCTTGTGTACTTGTATGGCCCGGTCACGACGAGCGTCTCTGTTTTTGGGCTTACTTCCACACCTGCGACTTCCAGCGGACCACCCTTGCCGATCCGATTTAGAAGAACATTCGACCATACTCCAAACAGCAGACCAAAAAATGACAAAATCACGGCTACCGTGACCCGCAAGCTGGCGATGGGGATTAGCTGCATGCCTGTGACGTGATTATACGCTCGCGATGCTCGATAGAGCCCCAGAGGTATCAGTATCAGGACTAACAAACCACCGATGAGATAACCTATAATATCTCTTATTGTTTTTCTATCCAACAAGTCTCTTCCCTAACTCAATTCGGGGCATTTGCCGTAACCGTTTTCGTACATCTGTCAATTCTTTCTCGCCATCAGGTTGACAAAAATAGTGCTAACGATATCTATACTACATATCTATGGACATCATA
>Ga0310040_1001057_pt1 | contig 21644 bp, 25 predicted proteins | sample EPASupsiteHSE623_FD_200237 | JGI IMG/M metagenome (GOLD analysis project Ga0310040, IMG submission 200237) | Bioremediated contaminated groundwater from EPA Superfund site, New Mexico - Sample HSE6-23 (v2) (version 2) | ecosystem: Environmental > Aquatic > Deep subsurface > Groundwater >... | reverse complement strand
AGTGGAAGACCTTTGGCGAGGGCACAATGCTGGTGCCCGGCATCAAGGCGGTCAAGGCCAGCGGCCACACGCCGGGCCATACTGCCTATGCGGTGGAATCGGCGGGGCAGAAGCTGCTCATCTGGGGAGATTTGGTTCACGCCCACGCGGTCCAGTTTGCCAAGCCAGGCGTGTCCTTCGAGTACGACATCGACCAGCAACAGGCTATCGCCACCCGCAAGGCGATCATGCAGGAAATGTCCACCAGTCAGTCCCTGGTGGCCGGCATGCACCTGCCCTTCCCCGGCATCGGCCATGTCCGCGCCGAAGGTAAGGGCAGCTATGCCTGGGTGCCGATCGAGTTTGCGCCGATGCCGAAAACAGCAGAGCAACAAGAAATAAGAGCAAATAAGTAAAGCGTCCCGCTATCTGCGCCGCTATCTGCGCTATCTGGTCCGGGTGGCCCTGGTCTGCGGCGGCGACCCCGGCATCTATGCCATGGCCGGGCTGGTCTTTGGACTGGCCCGATCGACCGAGTCCGCGGTGGCCATCGACATCATCCCCGGTATCGCCGCCATCAGCCTTTCCGACCTGATGCCCCCCTGGGAGCTGATCGAGCGCCGCCTACAAGCCGTGGCCCCGCCCGACTTCGTGGTGGTGATTTACAACCCCAAATCCAAGAAGCGCACCGACCAGATTGTCCGCGCCCGGGAGATCCTGCTTGCCCACCGCGACCCCGACATCCCGGTGGGCATCGCTTTCGGGGCCTCCCGCGAGTACGAGTCCGTGCGCCTGACCACGCTGGCCAAGATGCTCGACGAGGAAATCAGCATGCAGACCACGGTGATTATCGGCAATTCCCAGACCTTTGCCTGGCATGGACGAAGATCCCCCCCGGAGCTACAGCAAGAAGGACGGACTTTGACGGGCCCGCCCGGGAATCCGACCCGTTGATACCGAAGAATAACCATGGTACAGTCATCCCAACCGCATGACCACGGCGGATGCTCCCATGGAAAAACCGATCTGAAAAGAGGAATGAAAATAATCCTACCTTGGCCTTCATTGCCCGATCTGGTACGAATCCTCTGCATAGGGTGCGCGTTCTCGTCGCTGACCGCTAGCTGTTCGCTTCTGCACCTGCGAAAAGAGGTTGAGACCATTTACGATTCCACAGTCTTGGTCGGGATGGTCAATCATGCTGCTCCTTCGGTAAATACGCCCATTGTGGTGGCTGCCTATGCCAAGACCGGAACGACAAGCGCCATCGCCCACTATACGGTGCTGCATGAACCGGGCCCCTACGAACTCATCGTGCCCAGGGGCGAGTATTCCCTTGTCGCCTTTGAGGATAGCAACCGGGACCTGACCTATCAACCGGGGGAGGCCGCCGGGCAATACAGCGGGCAAGTCTCCGTGCAACGGGGCGGCGGTGTGATGCTTAACCTGAATATCCTCATCGCCCGGCGCAAAACTCCCGTTGGTTTTCCGCCGGGTACGGCGGTGACAAAGAACAAACCGGAACCCCTCCACTATACCTCACCCGGAGTCATCGTTCCCTTGAACGATCCCTTGTTTGCCGAGGCAAACGGCGTCAAGGGCTATTGGCAGCCGCTGGAGTTTTTCAAAGAGTATGGCGGCAACATCTCTTTTCTTGGAGCTTATGATCCCGCGAAAATCCCCATTCTCTTTGTGCATGGCGCCACGGGCACGCCGCAGGGCTGGGAATATTTGCTGCAGCATATCGATTTGAACCATTTTCAGCCCTGGTTCTATTATTACCCTTCCGGAGCCTCGCTCAAAGCCATGGCCGATCTCCTCTACTGGAAGATCTTCAATCTGCAGGTGAAGTATCAATTCAAGGATCTTTACCTGGTGGCCCACAGCATGGGCGGTCTCATTACCCGGTCGTTTCTCGTCGATTACGGGCAACAATTTCCCTCTATCAAAAAATTTATTTCGATTTCAACCCCCTGGAGCGGCGACAGCCTTGCCGAACAGGGGGTCAAATACTCTCCCGGCGTGGTCCCGGCCTGGAAGGATATGGGACCGCAAAGCGAATTCGCCCAATCCATCTACCGTAAAGCCTTGCCGACGGGCATCGACTATGCCTTGTTTTTCGGCCACCGGGGGAACCGCAACCCCCTGCGTCCCAACAATGACGGCGTCGTCACCCTCGCCAGCCAACTCGATCCACGGGTTCAGACCGAAGCAAAAATGGTTTGCGGGTTTGATGAAGACCATAGCAGCATCCTGACGAGTCAACAGGTGGCCGCTCTGCTCTCCACCGTTCTCGCGCCCCCGCCCCAAACCAAGGATGCGGCCGGAGCCTCGTCCGGCATGCTGACGGTCCATTTTTCCACGGCCGCGCCGCTGGAACCGCAGACCGGCTGGCCGGTGCTCTCTCTGGTTCCCGAGGGCCAGGAGGCGGCCGAACCTCTATTTCTCAACTTGAGCGGCAGGGACAGCGGGCAAAGTTTCGGACCTTTTCCAGCCGGAGACTATCGAGTGAGCCTGTGGATGGATTCGTTTCGCGCCAAGCCTGCGCAACGTCTCGTGACGATCGGGGCAAAAGAGGCAGCTGCGGTTGATTTCGAATTGCTTCCCGAGGGAAACGTTGCCGGCGCGATCACCAGAAAATTCTACAATGACGGTGATCCGGCCGGCATCATTCCGGCACCCGGCGACGATTTGGCCATCCGCACGATCCGGCTGAGCGGCGAGGGGGACGACCGGGTGCTCATCCCGGCCCGAGGCGAGCATTTCAATACCTTTGCGCACTATCAAGCCGGCAACGACTGGGCCTACAAAACGGCCTTTGTGTTTTTCCATGTCCCGCAAGGCACGTATGCGCTGACTGTCGAAGCCGATGGCTATGAACGCTATACCGAGCAACGGGTCGTCATCCCAGGTCAACCCAGCAGCGGCAAAGGGATTGAATTATCGCCGCTGAAACAGCCTTGAGCTCCCTTCGTTTTTTCAGGACACTCAAGTATCCTGCCGGAACCAGGAGGGGTGTTCATGGGACCGAAAGTATGTTCATGAATTCAAACGATAAGTACTTATCCATAAATAACCATGACCTTGTTCAAGACAATCATGGCGGCTGCCAATGTGTTGAGTGCAATATACGAGAGATCCGTTTTCTCGTATCGTGGTATCAATTTGCGAAACCGGTTGAACCATGAATGCGCCAACTCAACGACCCACCGGCGCGCCTTGAACGAAGAATCCTTTTCGATCAATTTCTTCTCTTCGCCTCGCGGTCGAATGTGGGGGATGAAGCCATTGGATCTTACGGTATCCTCCTTGCCCACATATGCTGCATCAAGGCAGAGATTTTGCGGAGCGTCCTCTTCTTTTGGCGCAACCACTCTGTTTTTCAGCAAAACGTCAAGAGAGACGCTATCATGCCGATTGGCCCCGCTGACGACGAGTGACAAGGGGACGCCATTCTCGTCGACCAGCACATGTCGCTTTGTTCCATTTTTTTCCCCGATCCGTCGGGTTGGGGCCGATGGATTCCTGCGCAAGCGGTGCCTCGATGTTCGACCCGTCGGCAGACTCCCAGAGCCAAGCGATACCTTCCATGGCATCGTATTCAGCCAGCCCGCGTTGCCATATGCTACGAAACACTCCCGCCCTGGCCCACTGCTGAAATTTTCGATGAACCATCGAGGAACTGACTCCTTCAAATTTCTCTCGCGGCAAGGCGTTCCAAATGATTCCTGTCCTCAGGACATACACTATCGCGGAAAAAAAGAGCCGGTTCGAATACTTTGGTTTTCGGCCACCGCCCGGCTTGCGGGCATATTCTTTTCCATTTTCGCGCGGATCTGTGGGGATCAACGGTTCAACGATCGCCCAAAATGCATCCGAAATTTCCCAGGTTTTGATGCGTGCCATTTCTGCCTCCGTTGCTTGGTTTCAACGGAGTATTAGCTAATGGCGCAAAAATTGCGAGCAATTTATTTATAGATAAGAACAAGAACTAAATAGAGATAATTTCCCTCTGTTTCGGCAGAGTGGCGCTGGAAATAGGGATGGTGTCTGTGCTCACCGGACGTGGACCGCGACCTGTTCCTGAATCTGGCGCGGCTCTACCCCGACCACGCCGAGCGCACCACGCTCTACGCCTCTGACGGCGACTTGGCGGTGCATCTCTCCGCCAAGCTGCACGATGCGCCGCGCGCCGGCTATTACCGGCCCTACACCGTTGCGCCCGGTGTGGACACCGTGGCGGTGCCGGATTTTGATCTCGATCTGCTGGGGCATTCCTACTTCGCGCAAGCCGAGGCGTTGCTGTATCACATCCGCGACCTGATGCTGCACGGCGAGGCCACCGTGACGCGCAACCGGCTGGCAAAGGCGGTGGACGGAGACACGGCGTTCTGGAAACTCAAGCTGTAAGCTGGTATTCATGTTCCTGGCATCACCACAGGAACAGGGTTTCCATACAGGGGACTTGCACCCCATACGATCACGCCCATGCCGGGCGTAGCCCAAAAAATACCCCTCACCCCCTGTGATTCCAGGGATGAGGGGTAAGCGACACTACCCCTGCAAACATCGCTCTACGCAGCTTTGTGTGCTGGAGGAGGCCAAGCGCTCTGATCGCCGCCTCGCCTCCAGTTTCCGCCAATCTACTGCATTTGCACGACGTTATCGTTCAGCAGCAGCTTGCCATCCTTGATCTCCGTCTTGTGTTCGGCCCATTGCCCCTTTTCGACGAACAACCCGGTCTGCATGCCGGGAAAAGCCGGCTCGAGCAAGGCAGGATCGCCACCCAGGAGCTGTTTGGGCAGGCTGCAATTTGATTGCAGCGAAAAGATCTGCAGGGCCAGTTCCGGCTGATTGGCCAGCGGTATGAATTGAACAAAGGTCATATCCTTGTTCAACCCCACCCTCAAGCCGCCTTTAACCTCGCCTTCGGGCAGGGTGAAGCGAAGATCGGAAATTTGGAACTCCAGCCCATTGGCCAGCAATTTTTCCGCCGTCCCCATCAACTGCATGCCGATCTGGCCCATCTGCTGCTCCAACGCCTTTTCCCATTGCTCAGGATCCTGCGCATTGACGCCGGTATCCGCAAGGATCTTGTTGAAGGCAGCCAGGTACTGTCGCATCAACTCCTCATAGACCGAGGCATTGATCCCCTTCATGGCCAGGCGCACAAACGCGTTCTCAACCTTCTTCTCACCCGCGACGAGCTTGTCGGCACCGTATTCCACCTTTCCCGCCAGCTTGTTGTTCCCTTTGTCGTACTCAGAGACGTATTTAATTTTCAGATTATCCAAAGAAAACGGACCGTTGACATCCTCAACCCGCCCGCTCTTGGCGACCATGGCGGCGGTGCCGTTCCAGAGGTAGATCGTCTCCATGGTCAGGTCGGACTTCATGCTCACACCGTCCACCGAGCCCACACCGTTCATCGCCACCCCCTCCCAGGTTCCCTCGGAGGCAAAGTGTTTCAACTCCTTGTCGACCGTGGTGACCATGCGTGCCGGCTTCACCTCAAGGGTTTGGCCGTCGACATTGACGACAAAGGCATCCAGGGTAGCCGTGGTGGTCAGCTCGCCGCTTAGGGAATACCGACTGGTGATATGCAGCGGATCCTTGCCGGCCAGCCTATTCTTGACGATCTCTTCATACTTCGGATTCTTCGTCAACGTGGTCTCGACCACCACGCCGGTCATTTCATGCTGGACGCGATCGTAAAGGACCACGTCCTTGACTCCATAAAATGCGGACATCTTGCCCAGGTTGAGCTTCCACTCCACCTCCGAGGAAGAGAAGCCCCGATCGTAGCGGGTAATGTCAACCGTGATCCCAAGGGCGGCATCACCGTAGAGCTTGTTGATTTTATCCACCTTTTCCCGGAACTGCCGCTCGGCAACCAAGCCGCTGGCAAAGGGAGCGCCCAGCCCGGCAGCAACGAGGATCACAACGACCGCGGCAAGAAATTTTTTCATACGGCTCCTTTGGACAGATGTCCACGTCAAGATGGTGAATGGAAGTCGAAGGCGGGAGATGTCTGCCACGCGACAAGGGTCTCGAGGCATCGGCGCCGCGCTTGTGGCACAAAATTGCCCGCCTAGGGCGGGTGCGAGGCAACCCTGCCGACTGTCCGCACAAAGATTCAGCGCAACCCGTCTTTTTGGCGAAGACCGCGCCAAGGCCTCCCGGCGACAGATGGCGTTCATTTCCTGTATCAAAAATTTGCCGGCTTTAGCAAGCAGATACTATTGCATTTATGGATTCACGATGTCCTTTATCGCCAGCACAATTCGCACGATTTATTTATTGCGACGAGATGGTTTCCACGTTCCAGCTTGGGAACCGATCAAGAGCCGCCGGCATCTCTCCATGGGGCCACGGCTGCCAGGGACACGATACTTTTGTGTTGTCGCTCCGGCAGCGAAGTTTTATACAACATGCACTGCAACCTGGCTCCACCCTATCCGTCTCCATTCCAGGCACCTGACCGCCCGGACCGGAGTACCGGTGTTCGCCCGGTTCTCCCTGCCTCTCGAGCCCTAAGGTTCCACGCGGAGGAACACCATGGTGAACAAACCGATACGTTTTGTTGGCTGGGCCGCCATCCTCGCGGCCGTCGTGATGCTTGGTGTTTGGCTCGTCACCGCGTATATTGCCCACAACCAGCCCAACCGGGGCGTGGCCATGGAAGATCTGTTAGCGTTGTACCCGGACAAGACCAAACCCCTGGGCGAGATCGTGGTGAAGACCTACCGCGAATTCCGGGGCAACACCGTCAGATGGAGCACTGCCTATTTTGGCTGTTTGTTCGGTTCTGCCCTGCTCAGCGCCTTGGCCGGTCTGGTGCTGAAACTGGAAGTCCTCGGTTCCCAACCCAAGATCCGCAACGATCTGGCCGCGACCATGGCCACCGTTGCCGCCCTGCTGGTCACCCTGTCGACCACCGGCGATTTCCAGCACAAATGGCAGGCCAACCGGGCAGCGGCGGCAGCCATGGAAAACCTGGCCTACGAGTTGCTCCGGCCAGCGTCGGCAATCGAACTGGACAAGATCCTCTCTCGGATCCAGGCCATCAACGATAGCCGTAACCGGGGAATCATCGGGGAATTGGCGAACACCGGCACGGGTGACAAGTCGACCGTGCCGCCGGAGTCCGAAACCACGTCCAAGCCTCCGGCGCCCTGAACCCGGCGCTTTGCATCGGGTGAGACCGGGCCGCCACCTTGCACCAGCTGATCGATCAGGGTACGGTACAACAAAATCATTATCGATGGAGCCGTCATGCAAACTGTCACCGTTTCGCCCAAATTCCAAGTCGTCATCCCCCAGGCCCTCAGAAAATCGATGGATATTCAACCGGGCAGCAAAATCCAGATTCTCCCCTACGAAAACCGGCTCGAACTCATCCCGCTCAGAAGCGCCAAGAGCTTGCGAGGATTGCTCAAAGGCATCGACACCGCCGTTGACCGGGATGCGGATCGAGTATGAACCTGGTCGATTCCTGCGGCTGGCTCGAGTATTTTGCCGACAGCCCCTGCGCCGATTTTTATGCCCCGGCCGTTGAAGCAGCGGATACGCTTCTGGTTCCCACAATCTGCATCGTCGAGGTGTTCAAACGTGTCCTGCAACAGCGGGGAGAAGACGCGGCCCTCCAGGTCGCGGCCATCATGCACCAGGCAACGGTTGTTGCCCTGGACACGGATATTGCGCTGCGAGCAGCCAAGGCAGGGGTAGAGCTGAAGCTGCCCCTTGCCGACAGCATCATCCTGGCGACCGCCCAGGCCCACGGAGCGCTCATCTGGACCCAGGATGCCCATTTCAAGGGGATCGCGGGCGTCAACTTCCTCGAAAAAAAATGACCCGGCGGGCGTACCATGCGCGCAACCCGGCGGAATTCATCATCCTTCCCAAGGAGAAGCACATGCGTGTTCCCCGATTTGTCCTGTTGCTGATAGCCGTCCTGTTCTTGAGCGGACTTTCCCACGCCCAGGCCCCCAAGCTGCTCACCCAGGTGCCCGGTTATTACCGAATGACCTTGGGCCAGTTCGAGGTCACCGCGTTGTACGACGGTGCCATCGAGCTGGATACCAAACTGCTGTATAACGCCAAGCCAGCCGATCTCAATCGATTGCTGGCCCGGATGTTTGTCGGCAACCCCAAGATGCAGACCGCGGTCAACGCCTACCTGATCAACACCGGCGATCACCTGGTGCTGGTCGATACCGGCGCAGCCAAGCTCTTCGGCCCCACCCTGGGCTATGTACTGGAGAACATGCGGGCGGCCGGCTATGAACCGGCCCAGGTGGATACGGTGGTGATCACCCACCTGCACGGCGACCACATGGGCGGGATCAACGACGCGGACGGCAAGCCGATCTTCCCCAAGGCCGCCATCTGGGTGGCCCGGGCCGACCACGACTACTGGCTGTCGGAAAAAATCGCGGCCAGTGCGCCGGAAAAGATGCAGCCCTTCTTCAAGATGGCCCGCGACACGGCGGCACCTTACCTGGCCTCGGGCCAGTGGAAGACCTTTGGCGAGGGCACAATGCTGGTGCCCGGCATCAAGGCGGTCAAGGCCAGCGGCCACACGCCGGGCCATACTGCCTATGCGGTGGAATCGGCGGGGCAGAAGCTGCTCATCTGGGGCGATTTGGTTCACGCCCACGCGGTCCAGTTTGCCAAGCCGGGCGTGTCCTTCGAGTACGACATCGACCAGCAACAGGCTATCGCCACCCGCAAGGCGATCATGCAGGAAATGGCCACCAGTCAGTCCCTGGTGGCCGGCATGCACCTGCCCTTTCCCGGCATCGGCCACGTCCGCGCCGAGGGTAAGGGCCGCTATGCCTGGGTGCCAATTGAGTTTGCGCCGATGCCGAAGGTGGAAGGGAAATGAATACGAGGGGAGAGGGTCAACAAAAATCAATCTCTCCCCTTATGCTGCAAAATGACTACGGTGCCGAAAAAGTACCGTGCCAATATCGTCCCGGCGGCGTGTCGGGGTATCAATGCAACAGGAGTTGGAAAATGAGTGAGAACATGGAACCCTTGACCAGCTTTCTTGCCGACTGGCCGGAGAGCCCTGAGGGCAACCGGCAGGGATTTTTGTGTTTGCGGGACCAATTGCTGGAACAGGCCGGGACCCGGCTGGAGTTCCATCCCCGGCCCGGCTTGACCTATTCCCTGCGTGCTTCCCGGTCGGGGCAGGCGCGGCCCCTGTATGTGATGGTGGATGTGATCGACGAGGAGCCGCGTTGGCTCTCGGTTTGCTTTTTCGGCGACACGATCAGCGATCCGGAAGAACGGGGCGCCTTTGTGCCGGGTGGTCTTTTGGGGGAAGATGCCCTCTGCTTTGATCTCGAAACCTGCACGCCCGAGGATCTGGCCTATGTCCAAACGCGGATTCGGGAAGCCTGGCAGGCAACCAAGGATTGACATCCTCAACGGGGCGCCCCATGCCAGATGAAGAAAACAAGGCCGGATCAATAACTGCCCTTGTGAGTTCGCTCGCAGCAGCAACGGCAGTTACAAGCGGGTTTCTTTTTTATATCGGATACCTATTCCTTCGCGGCTTCTACCGTGCCTTCAGCATCCCGATTGAGATGCTGGAACTCTCCGCTCAGGATATTATTGCCGAGAGCGGAACCCTGCTCATCCCGTTATTACTCTTTGCAGTACTCTACATCCTGATCATCAGACTGATCGATCGGTCTGCCACCGGCATCAAATTTCTTTTTCTCAAATTGAAATCAACTATCTCCATTGGAGCGGCAGCGTTCGTTCTCATTCTCACGCTGACTATTCCTCCCACTGGCGAGTGGTTTGCGGTCCGATTGGTAGCCAGTCGATTCACCGCCTACAATTTTCTCGCCAAGCCACTCCCGTCCATCATTCTCCATGCAAAGGAACCGCTTTCGTCTCTTCCGGCCGATAGCGTGGACAACGGCATTCATATTTATCGCCATCTCATTCTCGTCGCTTCGAACAAAGACTCTTATTTCCTGTACAAAAAAAACATGGGAACCTATGTCGTCTCTAAAAGCGACGTCTCCATTGTTCTCTCTCCCTAGCGATAGTCCGTACAAAGTTGGGGTGAACGGCTGTATCGTGAACCCCAACGTCGTTGTCGTGGCGACAACGGTGTTGGGCATCGCTGCGCTCAGCCGCAACCTACAAGAGCCCGTGAAAAAGGTGCTCTTCTTCCCTCAGATTACTTGGCCCAGTTGACCACCTCCAGGCCCGGAATTTTCGCGTAGTGCCGCTCGTTGTTGCTCACCACCCGGTAGCCTAGGGTGAGGGCCGTGGCGCCAATGAGGAGATCGAAATCGTCCATCGGGGCGCCGTTTTTGCGCAGGTCGGCCTTGAGCGCGCCAAAGATATCCATGATCGCGGGTGTGACATCGATCAGTGGAAAGATCTCCTTGAGCCGGTACACCTTGGCCAGGTTCTCGGTGACTCGTTGCGAAGCCTGGGCGCCAAAGATCAATTCGCCATAAGTAATGACCGAAACCGCCTTGGGCTCCGCAGCGTATTCCTTGAAGTTATTCAGCACCGCCGACTCGCCCTTGAGGGCATAGATAAGGGTATCGGTATCAAGGAGATACATTACAGGGTCTCCTTGAACCGGTTTACCGATTTGCGGCTGCTCCGGATTTCCCGGAGCGAAAAACCTCACTACCAGGCCGGTCCGGCAACCGGCGTGGCCAATCTTGGCGTTACCCCAGATACTCCAAGGCGATCTTCAGCATCCGCCGCACCGGTTCGGCGGCGCCCCAGAGGAGCTGGTCGCCGACGGAAAAGGCGCTGACATACTCGGGACCGAGGTTCATCTTGCGCAGGCGGCCGACCGGGATGTCGAGAGTGCCGGTGACCCGGGCCGGGGTCAGTTCCTTGAGGGTCTGCGCCTTGGTGTTCTCCACCAGGTAGACCCACTGGTTGTGGCCGGCGATGGCCTGCTCGATCTCGGCCAGGGGCACATCCTTCTTCAACTTGATGGTGAAAGCCTGGCTGTGGCAGCGCATGGCGCCGATGCGCACGCAGCAGCCGTCCACCGGGATCTGGCCGGGGACAAGCCCGAGGATCTTGTTGGTCTCGGCAACCCCCTTCCACTCCTCGCGGGTCTGGCCGTTGTCCAGGGCGGTGTCGATCCAGGGGATGAGGCTGCCGGCCAGCGGTGCCCCGAAATTGGAGATCGGGAAGGCCGGGTTGCGCAGGGTCTCGATTACATTGCGGTCAAGATCAAGGATGGCCGAAGGATGGTCGAGCAGGTTCTCGGCATTCTCGCCCACCAGCCGCATCTGATCGACCAGCTCGCGCATGTTCTTGGCCCCGGCCCCGGAGGCGGCCTGGTAGGTCTGGCTGCTGATCCACTCGACCCACCCTTGCTCGAACAGGCCGCCCAAGGCCATCAACATCAGGGAAACCGTGCAGTTACCGCCGATGTACTTTTTGATGCCCTTGGCCAACCCCTGATCGATCACCTTGCGGTTGACCGGATCGAGGACGATGATCGCGTCCGCATCCATCCGCAGCTTGGAGGCGGCGTCGATCCAGTAGCCCTGCCAGCCCCTGGCCATCAGTTGGGGATAGACTTCGGCGGTGTAGCTGCCGCCCTGGCAGGAGACGACGATGTCCATCTCCGAGAGCAGGGCCGCGTTGCGGCCATCGAGGAGTTCATAGACCGTACCGTTCACCTCGGGCCCGGCCTGTCCGGCCTGGGAGGTGGAGAAGAAACGGGGTTCGTAGCCCTGGAAACCCCCTCCCTGCCGCATCCGCTCCATGAGCACCGAGCCGACCATGCCGCGCCAGCCGACAATACCTACCTTTTTCATAGCTTCCTTCCGCTGTTGTTTTATATGAACGATGTTGGTTCCGGTGGCGGTGCCATGCCGGAATGCAGACCTTTCATTGTTCTTGTGGCCGGCCAATCTGGTCCGGCCATGCCGGTTCAAAATGTTGCGCCTGACTTAGTGCAGGCGAAAATATCCCTTCAATTCATCGACAATGACCGAGGCCACCGAATAGATCTGCAACAATTCGTCGCTTTCCCGGCCCGGATAGGTGTCGGCGCCGATGATACAGCCGATCCCCTTGTCGACGAACCGCTTCCTGGCGTCACCGGCCAGAACCAGATGGGTAGCCATCACCATCACCCCCACCGCCCCGGCCTGGTAGCAGCGATCCACGGTCTGGAGCATGGAACCGCCAGTGCGGATCATGTCGTCGCAGATGATCGCAGTCCGGCCGCGCACCGCCCCGGACAACTGACCGACAATGGTCTGGTCGACGTCGTAGCGGTCCTTATTGGCGGCGGTGTGCGGGCAGCCGAGCAGGCCGGCCAGCCGTGCCACCCGCTTGGAGAAGCCGTAATCCGGCGACACCAGCACGATGTTGTCCAAATGCATCTGCCGGATCTTGTCCGCCGCCACCCGTTCGGTCCAGAGGTGACGGGTGCGGACCTCGCCGGTGTGGGCGTGCAGCACCGATTCCGAGTGGAGATCGAGAAAGGCGACGTAATCGGGCCGGGCCCGGAAGATCTGCCGGGTGCGGGTGATGCCCTTGGGGATCTCACCGGAGTCGGGCTTGGCCCGCTCCATGGTCGAGTAACCCAGGTAGGGGATGACCACATTGACCGACAGGGCGTTCCAGTAGCGGGCCCCGGCAATGAGGTCGATCAACTCCTGATGGCTGGTGTCGTCCTCGGTGTTGGCGATGATCACCAGCTCGCAGCCGGCGATGTCATGGGGAAAGGCATGGAAGATCTCGCCGTCGGCAAAGGTCCGGGTGATCATCTCGGTCACCGGGATGTCCAGTTCCCTGGCCACGTCGGCGGCCATGCGGGTGGCGGAACGGTTGGAGATCAGAACGATGTTTTTTCGTCGCGGCATGCCTCTGCTCCTTTTTTGGTTATCGGGCGGCGGAAATCTCCCTGGCAATGGCGTCGCCTATGGCTTTCGTCGAAACCGGGGTCACGCCGGGGGTGGCGATGTCGCTGGTCATGATCTTCCGGTCGAGGATCGTTGCCACCGCGTTCTCGATGGCGACGGCCGCTTCATCAAGGCCCAGGCTGTACTTGAGCAGCATCGCCGCGGACAGAATCTGGGCAATGGGGTTGGCGATGCCCTGGCCGGCGATGTCCGGGGCCGAGCCGCCCGCCGGCTCGAACATGCCGAACTTGGAGCTGTTGAGACTGGCCGAGGCCAGCATGCCCATGGAGCCGGTCAGCATGGCGGCCTCGTCGGAAATGATGTCGCCAAACATGTTGCCGCAAAGCATGACGTCGAACTGGTGCGGGTCCTTCACCAGTTGCATGGTGGCGTTGTCGATGTAGATGTGGCCCAGCTCGACATCGGGAAACTCACGGGCCACTTCCGAGACCACCTCGCGCCAGAAGACCATGCAGGTGAGCACATTGGCCTTGTCCACCGAGGTCACCTTTTTCCGGCGCAGCCGGGCGGCCTCAAAAGCCATGCGGGCGATGCGCTCGATCTCGGAGCGCTTGTAGATCTTGGTGTCCCAGGCGCGCTCGTCCGGGCCGCTGCCCTCGCGGCCCTTGGGCTGGCCGAAGTAGATGCCGCTGGTCAGCTCGCGCACCACCAGGACGTCGAAACCGTCGCCGACGATGTCCGGCCGCAGCGGACAGGCAGCGGCCAGGGCCTTGAACACCTTGGCCGGCCGCAGGTTGCAGAACAGGTCGAAATGCTTGCGCAGGGGCAGGAGCGCGGCCCGCTCCGGTTGCTGGGCCGGCGGCAGGCTCTCCCACTTGGGACCGCCCACCGAGCCGAAGAGAATGGCCTCGCTGGCCTCGCAGACTTTGAGCGTCGAGGCCGGCAGGGCCTCGCCATGGTTGTCGATGGCAATACCGCCGACGTCGGCGTGGGTGTACGCCAGGGAAAAACCGAATTTTTGCTGAACAACATCCAGCACCTTGATGGCCTCGGCCATCACCTCCGGGCCAATGCCGTCACCGGCCAACACCGCGATCTTGTGTGCCATAATTATCCTCGTGGGCAAACGGAAAAAGTCCGTGATTGAATGTGGGAAAAGAAATAGTTACTACCAGATCGATTGCATTTATTCCAGAAAGAAGTGTCAGCCGGCGCTGACCACGACCAGGAGCCGGGGCGCACCGGAGAACGGCAGGGTCAGGGACCGGGTTTCGATGAGCCGCCAGGGACCGGGGGCAATCTGCTCGATCCCGGCCAGGGCCTCCTCGCGGGCCAGCATGAGAATGATCCGCGTCTCCGGGAGGACCAGCGGCCGTGCCAGGGGCAAAAATAGGGTCGGCTCGGCCACGGCCCGGCTGGTGAGATGGGAAAACCGCCCTTGCCAGGCCTCGGCGTGCGGCTCGATCCGGTCCGCCACCACGGCAACATTGGTCAGCCCCAGGGTGCGGATCAGGTGGCGGAGAAAGGTGACCCGCTTCTGCCGCGGTTCCACCAGGGTGAAGCGAGCCTCGGGAAGGACGCAGGCCAGGATCAGGCCGGGAAAACCGGCGCCGGTACCGATATCAAGCAGGTGCACCGGTCCCGCCGCTTCCCGCAGGAGCGGCACCAGGGTGAGCGAGTCGAGGAAGTGGTTCTCGATCACCTGGTCCTCCGGGGTGTCGCGGGCGATCAGGTTGATCCGCCGGCTCCACTTCATCAGTTCGGCCAGGTAGACCAGCAAGCGGTCGCAGGCGGCCGGGTCGAGATCGATCCCCAGGTGGCGGGCGCCCTTGACGAGCAGGGCGCGGCTATCGCTGGCCAAGCCGGACCGCCACTGAATTGCCGTGGGCCGTCAGCCCTTCGAGGCCGGCCAGGCGGCGAATGTGGTCGCCGTCGCCCTCCAGGGCCTGGCGGGAATAGGAGATGATCGAGCTCTTCTTCAGGAAGGTCTCCACCCCGAGCGCCGAGGCGATGCGGGCCGTGCCCATGGTCGGCAGGACGTGGTTGGGGCCGGCGACATAATCGCCCGCTGCCTCCGGGGTCCAGGCGCCGAGGAAGATGGCCCCGGCATGACGGATCCTGGGCAGCCACTGCCAGGGTTCGGCCACTTGCAGCTCCAGGTGCTCGATGGCGATGTCGTTGGCCAGCTCGATGGCCTCGTCCAGGCTGTCGGCCACCAGGACCAGGCCCCGGTCGGCCAGGGAGGCGCGGGCGATCTCCGCCCTGGGCAGTTGCGGCAACTGGCGCTCCAGTTCCCGGCCGATCTCGCCGGCCAGCCGTTCGCTGGTGGTGATGACCATGGCCAGGGCTTGGGGATCGTGCTCGGCCTGGGCCAGCATGTCGGCGGCGACAAAGGCGGCCCGGGCAGTGTCGTCGGCCACGATCAGCACCTCGCTGGGTCCGGCGATCATGTCGATCCGCACCCGGCCCATCACCTGGCGCTTGGCCTCGGCCACATACTGGTTGCCCGGCCCGACGATCACGTCCACCCGGGGGATGGTGGTGGTGCCGTAGGCCAGGGCAGCGATGGCCCAGGCCGAACCCGCCTTGTAGACCTCGTCGATGCCGATCTCGCGGGCCGCCACCAGGAGCGCCGGGCTGACCCTCCCCTCGCGATTGGGCGGGGTCATCATCACCCGTCGGCCGACGCCGGCGATCTGGGCCGGGATGCCGTTCATCAGCACCGAGGAGACCAGGGGGGTCGAGCCCTCCTTGCCGCCGGGCACGTAGAGGCCGGCGGAATCCACCGGTCGCACCAGCCGGCCGGTGATGGCGCCGTCGTCGCGGGTCAAGAGCCAGGAATCCTCCATCTCGCGCTCGTGGAAACGCCGGATGCGGTCGGCGGCAAAGCGCAGGGTGTGGCGAAACTCGTCGTCCACCTCGGCCTCGGCCTGGGTAAACTCGGCAGCGCTCACCCGCAGGGTCTCCAGGGTCAGCACCGGGCAGTCGAACTGGCGGCAATAGTCGAGCACCGCCGCATCCCCCTCCCGCCGGACCCGGGCGAGGATGGCGGCCACCGCTTCCCGGCAGCCGCTCTCGCTTTCTTCACAAAAACGGTTGCGCACCTCGGCGGCAATCCGGCGGCCCTCGGCAGAACTCAAACGAATACTCTTGATCATAGTCGGTCACCATGGCACCGCCGCAAGGGCGTGCTCCTGGGGTAGTCTCAATGGAAAAACGGGTGTGGAGTATTATTCCGCGCCCCGCACCTTGTCAACCCCAGAGTGCAGGGGACGGGCCGGAAAGCCACGCTGCTCCGCTCAGTTAGCCCGCCGTTCTCCTGCCGCGCGGACAACCGCTCAGCGCCGAAACGGCCGCCCCAGGTCGAGACCGAGCTGGAAGGCATTGAGGTTCATTTCGATGAAATCCGGCCCCACCCGCCCCTTGATCGCCGCCCGCACCGACTCGGGCCGTACCAACCCGGCGATGCCGATCAGGGCCCCGAGGACGCAGATGTTGAAGACGATGGGTTTGCCGATCTCCCGCAGCACGGTCTCGTACATCGGCAGCTCGATCTGGCGGGCATCCACCTTGCGGGTGGTGGCGACATAGCGGCTGTCGATCAGGAGGAGGCCGCCCGGCCTGATCTCAGGGGCGAAGCTGGTGTAGGCCTCCTGGGTCAGGCAGACCACGATGTTCGGTTCGGTGACCACCGGAAAATCGATGGTGTCGTTAGCGAGGATGATGTCGCTGCGGGTGGCGCCGCCCCGCGCCGCCGCGCCGTAGCTCTGCGACTGGACCGCATTGATCCCCTCGTGGATCACCGCCGCCTCGCCCAGGAGGATCGCCGCCGTGATCACCCCCTGGCCGCCGGAACCGGAAAAAACCAGCCGTGTCGCCTTCATCGTCCCGCCTCCTGCATCGCCCGGGCGATGATCGCCTCGTAGGCCTCGCAATACTCGGGCCGCTGGGCCTCGACCATGATGCCGCGGGGGATCAGGCCCGGATTCTCCGCCAGGGCCTTGGAGCCGACCGGGGCGGTGTTGTCCCGGTAGTGGGCGATCATCTGGGCCGCCTCGCCCTCCCTGTTCTTGCGGCCGTAATAGGTGGGGCACTGGGAGAGGATCTCCACCACCGCGAATCCTTTGTGGGTGATCGCCTTCTTGAGCAGATCGATGGTCTCGCGGGCGTGGTAGGTGGTCGAGCGGGCAACAAAGGTGGCGCCCGCCGCCCTGGCCAGCTCGACCACGTCGAAGGGGTTGTCGATGGTCCGATAGGGGGCGGTGGTGGCCAGGATGCCCGGCCCGGAGAGCGGCGAGAACTGGCCGCCGGTCATGCCGTAGATTTTGTTGTTCATGACAATGGCGGTGATGTCGATGTTGCGGCGGGCGGCATGGATGAAATGGTTGCCGCCGATGGCCAGGGCGTCGCCGTCGCCCATGGGCACGATCAGGGTCAGCTCCGGCCGGCTCAGCTTCACCCCGGTGGCAAAGGCCAGGGCCCGGCCGTGCAGGGTGTGGAGGGTGTGGAAGTCGACGTAGCCGGAGATCCGGGCCGAGCAGCCGATGCCCGAGGTGACGACCAGGTCGTTCTTGTCGAGCCCCAGTTCGTCAACGGCATGAAGCAGGTTATTGAGGACGGTGCCGTGGCCGCAGCCGGGACACCAGAGATGGGGAAAGAACCGTTGCCGGATGTAGTCGTGGACCGCCATGTCACACCCCCCTGCCTTGGAGTACCCTGAGCACCTGCTTGATATCGGCCGGGGTGATCAGATGGCCGTCGACCCGGTTGGCGAGAAAGACCCGCTCCGGCTCGGCCACTGCCGCCCGCACCTGGGCCAGCACCTGCCCCATGTTCATCTCCACCACCAGCACCGCCTTGGCCCCGCGGCATTTCTCCCGGATCAGGGCCTTGGGAAAGGGCCACAGGGTCTGCAACTCGATCACCCCGATCCTCTCGCCCTTTCCCCGCCGCTCCTTGGCCAGATGGATCGCCGACCGGGCCGAGGCGCCGTAGGCCACCAGCACGTACTCGGCCCCCTCCAGGAAATGCTCCTTGCAGCGGACAATCTCGTGCACCCGGTTGTCGATCTTGTCGATGAGGTGGTGGAGCAACTCGCGCACCACTTTGGGATTGCTCGACGGAAAGCCCCACATGTCGTGGTAGAGGCCGGTGACGTTGTAGCGGTGCTCGCCGCCGAAATCGGACATGGGCAGGCGGCCGTCCTCGCGGGGCAGGTAGGGGTGGTAATCGACGTCCTTGGCCACCGAGGTGCGCAGCCGCTCGACCAGCGCCAGCTCGCCCGGATCGGGGATCACCAGTTTCTCCCGCATGTGGCCCACGGTTTCGTCGAAGAGGAGGATCACCGGCGTGCGGTAGGTCTCGGCCAGGTTGAAGGCCTCCACAGTCAGGGCGAAGACGTCCTGGTGGTTGGAGGCGGTCATGGCTATGATGTTGTGGTCGCCGTGGGTGCCCCACCGGGCCTGGTTGACGTCGCCCTGGGCGACATGGGTGGGGTTGCCGGTGGAGGGGCCGCCGCGCTGGACATCGACCACCACGCAGGGGATCTCGGCCATGCAGGCGTAGCCGATGGCCTCCTGCATGAGCGAGAAGCCGGGGCCGCTGGTGGCGGTCATCACCTTGTGGCCAGTGAGCGAGGCGCCGATGATGGCGCACATCGAGGCGATCTCGTCCTCCATCTGGATGAACTTGCCGCCCCGGGCCGGCAGCCGCTCGGCCAGCAGTTCGGCGATCTCGGTCGAGGGCGTGATCGGGTAGCCGGCAAAGAAGGAGAGCCCGGCGTAGAGCGCCCCCTCGGCGCAGGCCTCGTTGCCTTGCACGAAGCGGATCTTATTGCTCATGGTCGTCTGCCTCCTCGGTGAATACCGTGATGGCCAAATCCGGGCACCGCAGTTCGCACAGGGTGCAGCAGATGCAGTCTTCAGGCCGCACCGCCCTCGCCTTGTCCTCGGCGTCCAGCTCCAGCACCTGCTGGGGGCAGAGGGCCACGCAGATCCCGCAGCCCTTGCACCACTCCCGCCTGATCACCAGTTGTTTCAGTTTTTTTCGTGCCATACCATCCTCATCCTTTAAGGGGGCCGTGCTGCGGGCCGCCGGCGAGTAGGCGCTCGGTGGCCGCGAGAAATTCCTGCCACTTCCGGGCGAGACGCTGCCCCTCCGCCAGGGCAACCCGGACAAACCGGACCGCATCGCCGGGCTTGGCCTGGCCGATCCGCCAAAGATCGGCCGAGATCACGGGGGCGGTGACGGTATAGCCGCCGATGGTCTGCTCGCGGAGCAGGAGGATCGGCTGGCCGTCGGCCGGGATCTGGACAGTGCCCGGCACCACCGGTTCGGAGACGAGACTTGCCGGGGCCTCGGGGTCCCGCGCCACCAGGGGCCCGCTCAGCCGGCAGCCCATGCGGTCGCTGCGGGGGCTGAGGGTGAAGGTCGCGGCGAAAAACCGGTCGCGACTGCGCTCGAACCAATGGTCGTGCGGGCCGGGGATGGCCCGGAGGACGATGGTTTCCGGATAGAGGGGCGTCCAGGGCAGACGGCGCGGCGCGGCCAGCAGCGGGCCCTCGCCGCACGGCAGGAGATCGCCGCTCGCCAGGACGCGCCCCTCGAAGCCGCCGAGCCCACCGCCGAGATAGGTGGAGCGGCTGCCCAGCACCTCCGGGACATCGATGCCGCCGGTGACGGCAAGATAGGCCCGGCAGCCGTTGTCGGCGGCGCCCAACTCCAGCACATCCCCCGGTTGTACCCGAAGCGAGGTCCATTGCGGCTGGGCCACGCCGTTGCGCCGCAGCCCCATGGCCGCCCCGGTGACCGCGATGTCGGCCGGAGCCAGGATCTCGATCCGGGGGCCGAGCAGGGGCATCTCCAGGGTGGCGCAACCGGCCCCATTGCCCACCAGCCAGTTGGCCACCCGGTGGGCATAGTCGTCCACCGCCCCGGAGGGCGGCACGCCCAGGTGCACGGCGCGCCGCCGGCCCAGGTCCTGGATCGTGGGCCCGGCGCCCGGCGCAAGGATGCGCAGGGCCGCGCTCACCGTGCGGCCTCCTGCGCCAGGCGGGCAAAATCCGCCGCTGAAATCGGCCGGAAACGGAGGGTGTCGCCGGGCCGGTAGGGCATGGGCGGCTCCCGGTCGGGGGCGAACAGACGCAGCGGCGTGCGGCCGATCAGTTGCCAGCCGCCCGGACTGGCCAGCGGGTAGACGCCGGTCTGGCTGCCGGCGATGCCCACCGAACCGGCGGCCACCCGAAGACGCGGGGTGGCCAGACGCGGCGTGTGCAGCCGGGGATCGAGCCCGCCCAGGTAGCAGAAGCCCGGCGCGAAGCCGATGGCATAGATACGATAGGCGGCGGCGCTGTGGAGCCGGATGACCTCTTCCGGGTCGAGATGGTTGTGCGCGGCCACGAAATCGAGGTCCGGACCGAACTCGCCGCCGTAGCAGACCGGGATCTCGACCAGGGCCGGTTCGGGGATCACCGCTGTCGCCAATTGCCGCTCCAGATCGAGCAGGAGATCGGCCAGTTCGGAATAGGCGATCTCCAGGGGGTCGTAGTGCAGCGCCAGGGTGCAGTAAGAGGGCACCACTGCCTCGATGGCCGGATGGCGCAGCTTGTCGACCAGGGCCGCCAGCCGCCGGACCCGCTCGTTGACCGCCGGATCGATCCCTTCGCCGTAGACCGCGATCAGGGCCCGATCGCCGCTGATCCGGAATCGGGTGGGCGGAGGGCAACCGGGGGGCCTGCCGTCATGCGCTCCCACAGGACGAATCCTCAGACCGGTTGCATCGGCCGGACCGCGATCCCGGCCGCTTGCAATCGTCCGCGGATGGCCGCGGCCAGGGCCACGCCCTGGGGATTGTCGCCGTGGACGCAGAGGGTCTGGGCCGCCAGCGCAACGGCCGTGCCGTCGACCGCCAGCACTACCCCCTCGCGAACCATCTGCAAAGCCCGCGCGGCCGCCTCCTCGGGATCGTGGATGACTGCGCCGGGCTGGCGCCGCGACACCAGGGTCCCTTGCGGGGTGTAGGCCCGGTCGGGAAAGGCCTCGAAGACCATGGCGATCCCCTCCTCGCCGGCAATGGCGGCCAGGCGGGCGCTGTCCTGGCCGGCCAGGCCGACCAGCATCAGGTCGCGGTCGATGCCGGCGATGGTCCGGGCCACGGTCCGCACCAACGCCTCGTTGCCCACCATCTGGTTGTAGAGGGCCCCGTGGGGCTTGACGTGGCGCAGGCGGGTGCCGTGGACGGCGCAGAAGGCCTGGAGCGCCCCGATCTGGTAGGTCAAGTAGGCGCCGATCTCCTCCAGGCTGCACGCCATGTCGCGGCGGCCGAAGCCGAGAAGGTCGGGAAAGCCGGGGTGGGCGCCGATACCGACCCCGTGTTCCCGGGCGAGCTTGACCGTCCGCCCCATCACCTGGGGGTCGCCGGCATGGAAACCGCAGGCGATGTTGACCGAGGAGACGGAGGCGATGATGTCGCTGTCCATGCCCAGGGAATAGGCGCCGAAACTCTCGCCCAGGTCGCAATTGAGATCGATGTCCATGGTTATCGCTTAAACGGATTGATTTGCCTTTGTATGCAAGATGACGCGCATTTTTACGATGGTTCCCATGCTCCAGCGTGGGAACCGGTCAACCTCTGCTTTGGAATGCCACTCAAAATCGAGCTTTTTCGCGGGCATGGCCCGCTCCTTGTATCTTGAAGTCAGTGGTGGTTAGCTCCCATCACTTTGAGACAGAGGCAGCTTGAGCCCGCTCCGAAGGCACAGACCTTGAAACGTAGATCAAGCCCTCTGT